>Ga0070731_10000096_pt1 | contig 166238 bp, 137 predicted proteins | sample Coa_R1_2_FD_66448 | JGI IMG/M metagenome (GOLD analysis project Ga0070731, IMG submission 66448) | Surface soil microbial communities from Centralia Pennsylvania, which are recovering from an underground coalmine fire - Coalmine... | ecosystem: Environmental > Terrestrial > Soil >... | reverse complement strand
CGAAGAGGTGGGACATGGACAACGTGTATCCGCCCACATCGCGGTGGGCGAGAAGCGTTCCTATGTCGGGGACGTAAGGGAGGTCGCGGGAAGTCCACAATCCCCATGCAAGCGCCGCGGCGGAAAGAAGGCCGATGACGGCAAAGAAGGCCTGGGCCCCGGTCAGCCAGGCGGTGGAGAGAGTCGGGCGGCCGGAATCGGGCTCGCGATGCTCTTCAATGGTTGCGACGATGCCTGCAATCATGATGAGCAGCGGCGGCCAGGCTGGAAACGTGTAGTACTCCTGGTTGGTTGAGATCGCGAAGAACAGCAGGATAAAGGCTGAGAACAGACCCAGCAGCCAGTTGGTCCGCACGCGGAACTTGAGGCGGTAGACAAAGCTGGCGACGTCTTCGCGGGCGGCGTAATCGAGATAGAAGTCGACGGTCTGGCCCGAGTCGCGATGGATATGTTGCAGCCATGACCGGCGGGTGCGCCATGCGACGGCGATGACGGCGGGCAGGAAGAGACTCCAGGGGAAGAGCCAGGCCAGATGCGCCAGCCAATAGGCGGCGGCGGGCATTTTGTTGTAGTCGTGGGGATAGCGTTCACCGAGGAAGCGAAGGAAGTGCTCGTTGACGAAATAGAAGTACCAGAAACCGTGGACATTGCCGGGCGTGGGATGGTTGCCGATGGGATGACCCTGGTCAGGATTGGCAAGACCGCAGAGGATGTGCCAGGGAGCGGCGATTGCGAGGTAGAGAAGAATTCCTGTGAACGGTTTGAATTGCCGCCAGCGGCGCCACTGGCCGCTCAGCATGAGCAAAGGGATGGCGGCGGCGAGGAAAAAGACGGGCGCGATCAGCCCCTTGGTGAGGGTCGCCAGCGCGAGCGCGGCCCACATGATGTAGAAGCGCGCGGGGCGGCGTGACTCCATTCCAGTGAGAAAGCAATAGAGCGCCAGCAGAAAGAAAAAGCTCAGCAGCGCTTCGGGGATGGCGAAACGCGTATAGAGGAACGGCCCGACGGCGGTGAGAATGCCGAGTGCAGCGTAGAGGGCCGCGCGCGGTCCCCAGGCGCGGCCGGCCCAGAGCCAGGCGATCCAGGCGCAGCCGAGGATTGCCAGGGTGTTCTGGAGATGGGTGGCGAAGACATTTTGGCCAAAAATCTTGTAGAGGCCGGCGTCGATCCAGTAGGGAAGCAGGGGCTTTTCGAGATAGCGGATGCCATCGATCTTCGCCGTGACGAAGTCGCCGGACTGCATCATGTGCTGCGCGACTTCAGCGTGCGACGCATCGGCATCGTCAAGGAGCGGCGGGGTGAAAAGCGATGCAAACTGAACGGCAATAAAGATGGCGGTCAACAATGCCCAGGCAACGCCGGTCGAGATGACAGGGCGGGGGCGAGAAACGGATGTCGAGTCAGTCTTCATGGTTGATTGTGGCCAATAGCGTGGCGCCTTGAGCGTGGGCCATCGGGTCGGGAGAGCTCGGTCGTGGAAATCCCTTGTGGCAGGGTTGCGCGACGCGGTGCGCACTGTTTGAATTTCGGCAAAAATTCCCTGACAAGGAAAGGATACCAGCCGGAATTCCGCGCTGTTGCCGTAGAATCGGTCCTGGCTCGGGGGAACGATTGCGGAAGGGCGGGGTGGAGAGTGCAGAATAGGAATGAAGAAGGTTAACGTGCGATGGAGAGGGGTCCCTACCTCCTGAAAGAACGGCGGCGAAAACGAGCTGTTCCCTCTGATACGGCTGCGCAACTAGAAAGCTGGCGCCGGCTGCTTTCCGAATGCGGACGCAAGCCTAGCCGGAGGCGCGTTCACGCCTTGCGGGTGGCGACCCTGCGCCTGCAGGCGCGGGTGGAACATCGATTGGAGCAGTTGCCGGTGGAGGATCCCGCGAAACGAAGCGTGTCGCGCTGGAATAAGCAGGCAGAGAAACTCCGGGAGGCGCTTAGCGTCGTCAGGGAAACGGACGTGCACCTTGCGAAGCTTGCTGGCCTGAGAAAGTCAGTGGGCGATGGCTCCGCCAGCCGATCCCGAATGAGCCGTGTCTGCCTGAAAGAGATTGCATCCGTGGAAGGGCGTCTTGAGCGGACTCGCAAGCGTGCAGCGAAGAAGCTGGCAGAGGAGATCGACAAGCGGAGCGAGCGCCTTGAACGATCGAGCAAAGAGTTGACGAAAGCTCCGGTGCCGGATGACCTCTTGACGGCGCGTTCCGATCCTGGCGAGTTACAAGCCATGATCTCCGGATTGGCAGGGAGGGTACCGGCTCTTGACGCGAAGAGCCTTCACGAGTTCCGGAAGCGGGTGAAGACGGTGCGCTACGTTGCGGAGATGGCGGCGCCTGACGATGCACATTGCGCGCAGCAAGTGACGGCGTTGCGGACAATGCAATCAGCGCTTGGGGACTGGCACGATTGCCAGTCACTGTCGAAAGAAGCGTGCAGGATCATCAAACACGGTGCAGAGCAGGGTGGGCTTGTGGAACTGCTCGAGACACTGACCGGAGAATCGCTTGAGAATGCGCTGACAGTTTGCCGCAAGACTATCGAGCGCCTGATGGAAGTGGACGAAAAGAGAACGATCCCGAAGGATGTGGCGGCTTCCAAGCGTCCCGCGAAAAAGGCGGAGGCGGAGACACGATCCACTCGATTGCGACTGGCCTAGGATACGGCAAACCCTGCTCGAGAGCGTCTCACTGTGAAAACAGCTTTTCGGCGTTGCCGCAAAGGCGGTATCTCAACGTGCGGCATCGGCGATCCGACGTGTGTGCGAAACGTGGCGCGCCCAATCGTGTATCGTGACCGCAGAAACAGATTCCAGATTGGTTGAGAGCGAACCGCACCCCCATGCCTACGTTTGCCGCCATTGATATCGGTTCGAATTCCTGCAGGCTCAAGATCGCGAAGGTTGTCGCGCACCGGCTGAAGACGCTGCACGAGGATCGCGAAGTAACGCGACTCGGCGCGAGTGTGTTTGACGAAGGATTGGTGTCACCGGAGGCGATGGCGGGCACCCTACGCGCGATCAAGCGCTTTCAGCGCGCAGTGCAATTGCACGGGGTCGATCGGATGCGCGTGGTGGCGACCTCGGCGATGCGCGATGCACGTAATGCGCCGGCTTTCCAGGCGTGGGTCACGGCGGAGACAGGCTGGAATATCGAAACCATCTCGGGTTTGGAGGAAGGCCGTCTGATCCATCTCGGATTGATGGCCGGCGAACCGGGCCTGGGAGGCCGGGTTCTGCTGGTGGATCTGGGAGGAGGCAGCTGCGAAATCACGCTTTCGGAGCGCAAGCGGATCAAGGAGACGATCAGCGTTCCATTGGGAGCCGTGCGGCTGACGGAGGAGTTTCTGCAGATGGATCCGCCGCCCAAGGAAGGGCTGGCGCAGATGCGGCACCTGATCGCGCGCGAATTGCGACGGGCACACCGGCGGATTGAGGCGGGGAAGGTTTCGATGGTGCTCGCGACGTCGGGGACGGCGGCAGCGCTTTCTGAAGCGTGTGCGTCGATGGGCAAGCTCGGCAAGTCACCGGGCCGGGGCGGAGGATTTCCGGGAGGGATGAGCGAGGTTGCGCCCGCGGTGGCGATTCGCAAGCTTGCGAACCGTCTTGCCAAGATGACGCTGCCGGAACGCGAAGCGGTTCCCGGCATTGGACCGCGACGGGCAGAAATCATCGTGGCAGGTGCGCAGGTATTCGCGGAAATGCTGGAAAGCTTTGCGCTGCCTGGGTTCCGTTATTCGCCGCTCGGTTTGCGCGACGGCATTCTGGCGCAAATGCTGGCGGAGCAAGATCTGCGCGCGGCGAGTCATCGTGAATTCGAACAGGAGCGTTGGCAGAGCGTGCAGGCGACGGCGCGGCGGTACGGGGTCGATCCCCGACACTCCGAGCCGGTACGCGCGCATGCGTTACAGCTGTTCAACGAGCTGAAATCACTGCACCAGCTGCCGCCGGAGTACGAGGCATGGCTGGCAGCAGCGGCGGTGCTTCGCGACACGGGGAAATTCATCAACCACCAGGGACATCATCGGCACACGCAATACATCATTTCGAGCTCTGAGATGTATGGGTTTACCCAGTTGCAACGGACGCTGGTCTCAGCCATTGCGCGCTACCTGGGCAAGAGCCGGCCGCAGCCGGACGACCGCGCCATCCGCAACATCCCAACGGAAGAGCACAAGAATGTGCGTCGTGCCGTGGTGCTGTTGCGGCTGGCCGTGGCGTTGAACCAAGATCGTGCCAGCGACGTGCTGCGTGTTGCCGCCAAGATTTATCCCAAGCGCGTATACCTGGAGATTCGTCCGGGACGCACCGGGGCAGAGCTGGAGTTGTGGTCGCTGCGAAAAGAGGCCGATTACTTCCGAGAGGTTTTTGGGCGCGAGCTTTTCCCGACGCTTTCGTAGATGGAGCGTGCCACGCGCGGATCGACGAGCCATTGAAGGAGCGGCGGGTGCTTTGACATGTCGATGCGGGCGACCGAGCCTTTGCGCATGCGGACTCCCGCGGCGCCGTTTCCGGTGATGATGCGGCCGAGGAATCTGAAAAGGTTCGGGTTGTGGCCGACCATCAGGACATCGTCGCGATCCACATATTTTTCGATGAGGCGCTGAAATGCGATGTAGTCGGCGTCAAGACCGAGTGCTGAACTGATCTCGACCTTGGAGTCGTATCCAAGCTCTGTTCCGACGAACTGGGCGGTTTGAAGCGCGCGCTTCAGAGGGCTGGAGACGATGACCTCCGGCTGGACCTTCATGCTGCCCAGCAGCCGTCCCATGAGCATGCACTGATCCTTACCTTCCTTGATCAGCCCTCTTTTGGCATCAAGAACGGGGTTGCCGCGAGCGAGTCCGGCATTAGCATGGCGCATCAGGTACAGATTCATGGGTTTGGGTGTTGCAGCGGGAGGCTTTTCGAACTCCTTTACTGGTTGATTTTAACACGTTCGTAACATCGTTACCGGTGTTAACCAGTTTGGCGAACCGCGAGGTCCGCAGCATCAATTCTGCGTATAATCTCCCAACGGGAAGCCGATTTCGTCGCATACTTGACTCAAATCAGAGCGCATAGCGGTTGCCCCTAAGATCGCGTATGGAAGCCAGGAAGTACTGCGTCTATAACCGAGCGAAAGAAAGCACTCTCAGCGCGGGAGTTACGGTGATCGATACCACCCTCGAACCGCTCAAGGTTCTGAAGGTGATGATTGAAGGCCTGGCTAAGAACACGGAGACCGGACTTTGGCTCACTCCGCTGAATGAGATTCCGAGAGTTCCGCGGCTGGCACCTTTCGATCTCGTGTACCTGGACAAAGACCAGAAGGTAATCCAAGGGGCTGAACTGCTCCCGGGGATCGAATTTCCTGCGTTCGAGCATAGCGCTGAAAGCGCCCTGGTGCTGCCTTTCAAGACGATGTCGTCGTCGCGGACGCGGCCTGGCGATCAACTGGCGATCGAAGCTGCGGCGGAATCGGCAAGCGAGGTTGCGGGCGTTGAGACGACGCCTGGCGTCGAAGCGGCGGCCCTCGCTGAACCCGAGTTGAGCGGACGGCCGGCAGGCCAACCGCAGGAACCGAAGCCGGCCACGGGCAAGATCGACAAGAGTATGGCCGCATCTCTTTTGGAAAAGAGCGAGGCATTTCGCGCCGCGGAACCTGCGATCGAGCGGGATATCAGGAGCACAAGGCCGGGTGTAATTCCGAAAGGACCGCGCGTTCTCGGTCCGAAACAGAAGCCGGCACCCGTCCAGAAGGAGCCTGATCAACCGGTTGAGAGCGCAGCGCTGGTCGATGATGCCACCGACGATGCGGCGCAGCAGGCGCTAGACAAGGCGGCCCAAAAGACTGCAGCCGAAAGGCCCCTTAAGGTTTTCTATCAGAAACAGGGAGTCGAGACCGAAGAGCAGGAGATGGGCAAGGCGCCGCCGTTGCCCGAGAGCAAGCCTGCGGCGAGGCTGGTCGAGCGTGACAAATCTGCAGTTTTGCCCGTTCCGGCCCGGAAAAGGCCCGAGGTCACAGAACCAGCCGAGAGCGCGCCGGAACCGGCGCTGCACCCGGTGGAAACAGAGCCCAAAGCGACTCCACCGCTGAATGCGCCGCCCCGGCCGATCGTCGTGGTTGGAAAGCATATCGAGCCGAAGGATAAGCCGGAGGAAGAAGAGGATCAAAGGGTGCCCGTCATGACGCGGGTGCTGCGCTGGCTCTATCCCGATCTTGCTCCTCCGCACAATTCCCGCCGAGCGATACGGCGCTCCGCGCCCGATCTCATGGCGTACCACTGGGTGGATGGACAACTTCTTCCACTTGAAGTTGGAAACATCAGCTCGTCTGGCGTTTATCTCAAGACCGAAGAGCGGTGGCAGCCAGGTGAGCGCATTTCGCTCATCTTGCAACGAAAGGGTCCCCCGGAAGAAAGTGCGGAGCGGCAATTCCTGATTGATGCCGGAGCGGTGCGATGGGGCCATGACGGCGTAGGTCTGGCGTTCATCCTGCCTCCGGGCATGGATGTGCATATCTGGGAAGGCCCGCTGAAGCGAAGAGATGACGAGAAAGAGCCGGAGTACATTCTCAGAGAGTTTCGAATGGCGCGTGCGGTGGCGTTCGTCCGCCGCATTTGTCCTGCCGCGGTAGAAGAAGTGGATCTATTGCTTCACCGGGAATTGAGCAACTACCGGCTCTCGAGTGCGGTCGAGATTGCTCTGAGGGCCGAGGCGATACTCATGAATGAGCCCGATGCGGCTCAGTTGAGCGCTCCGTCGGAGATGGTGGTGCGGATTCTGGAGCTTGGTTCGTGGGCTGAGGGCGATCTCCTGCACCAGATGTGGGCCGGCATGTTAGCGACTTGCTGCACGGCCGACGGCCAAGATGCTTCCAACGCCTTATTCATCGACCTATTGACTCCGCTCACGACGGTGCATGCGCGGATCCTGCAGGCAGCCTGTACGAAGGCGACCAAGGTGACCTCGGCCCGCGGCGAGATTACATCGTATCCGCTGTACTTTACGGCTGACGAGATGATGAAGATCTCAGGGACAAACGATTTGAGCAAGATTCAGCGGGCGGTGGCACTGATGGGGGACTTCGGGATTTTTGAGAAGAGCGCGAAGTCGTCGTTTATCCAGGCCACCGAAAAATCGAAGACCACGCCAACCACTCTCGGGCTTCAGCTTTTTGCGCGCTGCTCCGGGCACCGGGAGATCCAATGACAGCGGCCGCGCGCTCTCAGCGCCTTCATCTTCAGGTTGAATAGTTTTCTGTAACAGGCTCTTTGCAAAAGGTTTAATATCAGGATTTCTGGCGATTTGGAGCGCAACGCGATTGGGCTTCAAATCCGAGTTTAAGAATTTCTAATCCAAAAATGCCCAGGATGAGTTAGGCTAAAACAGATTCTGGAGTCCTCCCCCAGGACTCGTCTTCCTTTATCGCAGGCCGCGACTGACTGCAGTGCTTGACCTGCGTGAAGTGCTTCCTATTTTGAGTTTGCCCAGCTGTCCAGAGATCCATTGGGATGCAACAGCAGAGGACCCAGCGGAGCCCGCCGCTTGACGGCGATTTCGAAACGACTGAGGGCACATGGAACCCAGGTATTGCATATATAACCGCACCACGGATCGCTTTTTGAGTGTTGGCACCACCGTGGTGGACGGTGCCATTGAGCCGTTCGAAGTGATGGAACTGCCGCCAGATGTGGAAAACATCACGGCAGAATGGGGACTTTGCGTCGTTCCTGCTCAATCCTTTTCCCGCGGGTATTTCACATTCCCGATCGGCGTGGTGTTTCTGGATGCGGACCGGAGAGTGCTGGAATGCTTTGAGTGGACACCGGGAGAGGAATGGCCCGATGAACCTGGCTCTGAGGCAGTCAGCGTTCTGGTGATGCCGTCTCAGAGTGTAGCGGCGTCGCGCACGCATCCCGGGGATCAATTCATCATCTGCCCGGCCGAGGAGCTGGTGCGACACCTTGCACGGATTCCCTCGGTGAAGAATGGAGGTTCGGCGTCGAGTTCCACTGGCGAGGAATGCGAGGCGGAGCCTTTGGAAACGCCGGTGAGGGAGAAGAAATCGAGGAACGGCCGGCGTGCGCAAAAACCGGATGCGGCCACTCCGCGGATTCTGGAAGCGAGCGAGCAGCCCAACGTGATGGTGGACCAACCGGCAAAGAAGAGTGCGGACTCGTGGCACATTGGTGAAAGCTACCAAAGGGGCACCTCGAATGGCGTTGAGATCCGGCAGACGGACCTGCAGGCCGACGAGATCGAATCCGTGGTCTCGCAGGTTCTTCAGTGGTCCAGGCCTGGAGAAGTGAAATTGCCTGCTGAGCCCGAAGCGGCACCTCCCGCGATTGATCACTCGGCGACATGCGAAGAACCGCTTCCCGTCCTGGAGATGCAGGAACCGCAGGATCTCGCAGCTGAGGAATCCGATGACGCCGAGCTGTTGGAGGATGATGAGCCGGCAATTGTCGACACGCTGGAGGGAGCGGAAGTTCCGGGTGTTATGGAGCGAGAGCCGGTGAAGAGCGAATTCGACCGGGCGGAAATCGAATCGGTCGTTTCGCAGGTCTTGCAGTGGGCGCAGCAGACGGGACGCCCCGTCACGCGAACCGCCGATGCGACTCCGCAGATGATGCAGGCTCCGCAAGCCACCAACGGCAACGGTCTTGCCGCACAGAACGGGCGGGAGGGGGTTCAGAACGGGCATCGCCCGCCGGCGACCGGCACAAATGGAAAGAATGGGAGTCAAGTGCGTTCGCGGTTTGGCCGCTGGGCCGATGAGTTCGCGCGTCCGCTAGGCAACGGGATCAAGTCGAAGCCGGTAGTCCGGATCAAGATCAGAACGCAGGCCACTCCGGAACGCAAAAATGGGGGCGTTGAGCGGGATGGTGCGCAAAAGGGCTGGCGCCTCAGTGCGGCGCTGCAAAAATTCAAGGAAAACGGCAAGGGTCTGTTGTCAGCCGAAGGAATTCATACGTTGAAGAGCAAATTTACGAAGTGGCTGGATGAGGACCACCCGAATGGCAATTCCGTGGGGCCAGCCGACAGGCGGCGGTCGAGCCGGCACGCATTACCTGACCTGATTGCTTACTACTGGACCGGTGGAACGCCGCAGGCGCACCGGGTGGGCGATATCAGTTGCAACGGGTTCTACCTTCTGACGGATGAGCGCTGGGTACCCGACACAGTGATTCGAATGACGTTGCAGCGAACCGGGGGTGGCGGCCCTAACAAGGACGAGGCGATCTCGGTGCTGTCGAAGGTTGTTCGCTGGGGCAAGGATGGGGTCGGGCACGAGTTCATTCTGTCGGATTCAGTGAACATGAGAAGCGGCAGGCACACCTCAGGCAAAGAGAAGGTCAAGGAAGCGCTGCAGGAATTCCTCTGAGTTCGCACTGTGATTTGGCTGCTCGCGGGCGGCGACAGTCCGCAATGTTCTTACCAGTTGGTCCACGGTTCGAAATCGATTTCGCGCGCCGGCTTCGCGGGCTTTGGGGTCCAAAGTTCGCTGACCAGGATGCCGCCAAGCCAGGTTTTTTCGTTGGCGAGAATGAAATCCGATTCCGCGAGCGCTTTGTGATAATTCGGGAGGCGGTGCACGGATAGGCCCGTGAGAATCCAGAAGGCGAGATAGAGGACCGTAATGAGCGGTCTTGCGATCAGCCACCCGACCAATCCAGGCGGCACAGCGAATTCGGAGACGACCCAGCGCGACTCTGGGCGAACTTGCCGGCGAATCTGCGCGGCGAGGGCGCCGATTTCCGCTGTGGTGAGGCAATCAAGAAAAAAGTGAGTGACGATGAGATCGTAGGGCAGCGGGGGGAATTCGCTGCTGCGGGCATCGGCCAGATGGATGCGAACGCGACCGATGAAGATGCCGGCATTGCGCGCCAGTTCCGCCAGCATATTCTTGCTGACATCCATCGCATCGACCACGACTGCGGAGTTTTCTCTGAGTAATTGCGCGGTGAAGCGGCCGTCGCCATCGCCTATGACCAGCGCGGAACGGCAGGAGCGTAGATCCTCGAGAAAAGCGCATCGGCATCGCCAGAGCCATGGACCGAACGTCAGGCGCTCCATCCAGCGATAGGAACGAGCGAGCATGTTGAAGTTCGGAGGCGGCTTCATCGGAAAAAGAGAAAGATTGGGGTGAGCAGAACGAGGTCGGCTGCAGTCCGTAATGTAAGCGCAGGAAACCGCGCTCGCCAAGTGTCAAGCAGAGAAAGCAGGAGCGCACTGGCGGCACCGGCAGCAAGGAGGGCTGCGGGGCGGGTGGCAAAGGGGGCAAGAAAGACGAACAGGGCGAGTCCAACCGCGCCAAGGACCAGGCCCGCAAAGCGTATCCGCGAATCGGCCGTCCCCGATTCCCAGAATTCAATCGCACAGCAATTCAGGCACGCGAGCGCGGCAAAGAACGCACTGCAAACAAGAACGAGCAACGATTGCAACGATGGTCCGCGGCCGAACGACATCTGAGAAAGCGCGGGGAGCGCGCAACCCGCGGTAAAGATGACGCCGACGAGAAATTCCTTAGAGAGGATCCGCTTCAGCCCGGACGGGAAGGAGCGGCGCGAATGAACGCCGGAGAAATAGGCGAGGGCAGCCATGCCGAGAATGGAGTCATGCTGCCGCACGGAAACCGGCATTCGCACAAAGATGATGGCAGCAGCGGCGAATGCCGAGAGCATTGCCAGCGGTGCGAAGACCCGACGATGACGCCAGTGAAAGGCGTGGCGCTCGCGCAAGCACGACCGGTTGGCGGCGCGCGCGTCGAATAGCCGATCGCCAATATAGAAGGTCCAAGTGATGAGGGCCAGCAGCGAGATGATCCATTCGGGCAAGCGAATTCCCGCAGCCCAAGCGAATCCGAGCGCCCAGATGACGGCGACGGTTGGAGCGTCGAGGCTGGCGAGGTGCCAGAGATGCAGAATGCCGGCGGGTTTCACATGGAACTTCACAAAATGCGGCCTTGCGAGCGAACTGGAATGGCGCAGCGAAGAGAGCGCGAAAGATGAATTGTCGTGCCGTGTTGGAAACACCTGGGGAAGCGGCATCGTCTCTATTTTAGATTGGGTTGGCTCGAGACGGTTCCTTGTCAGTGGGCCTGAGGGGCTCGCACATGCGCTTTACAACTTCTCTCGACGTTCAGGGACGCACCACGTCATGCCGCGAGCAGTGACGGCAAAGGTAACGTTTAATTTTTAAGGTGCGTAGGTGAGGGTCGGCCGCGGCTAGTGGCTGGCCTCGGTTGATTCGCTCGGTTTGACACCAAGCTGCCATGCGAAGAAGGTCATCTCATCGGTTGTGTGCTCGATTTCCTGTTGCATTGTCTGGCCCCCGGCGTGTCCGGCTCCAGCATCGTAGAGCAGCATGATGGGACGGTCGGATGATGTGGCGGTTTGCAGGCGGGCGGTCATTTTACGGGCCTGCGCAGGGGGAACTCGGGTGTCCGCGTCTCCGCTTTCGAACAGAACGGCTGGATACTTCGTTCCGGGACGAACGTGCTCATATGGTGAATACGCGAGCAGGAATTTGAACTGCTCGGGGTCCGCGCCGTTTCCGTATTCGAGCAACGCCGGAGGGTTGTTGTCTTTTGTGTAGGTGTAGTAGCGGACCATGTCGAGGTCGGGGTGCCAGCACACGACCGCCTGGTAGAGGTCGGGGCGCTGGGTGAGGGCCGCGGCTACGAGGAGGCCTCCGTTACTGCCGCCAAAGATGCCAAGCTCATGCGGCGTTGTGTAGTGGTTTGCGATCAGCCATTCCGCGGCTGAGATGAAATCGTCGAAAACATTCTGCTTTTTCGCGAGCATTCCGGCCCGATGCCACTCTTCGCCGAACTCGCCGCCTCCGCGAATGTTGGCGACGGCGTAAAGGCCGTCGTGTTCGATCCACCATGCGACATGAGAGCTGAATTCGGGTGTGATGCTGACATCGAACCCGCCGTAGCCGTAGAGGATGGTCGGGGTGTTTCCGGTGGGGACGAAGCCTTTCCGATGGATGAGAAACATCGGAATTTTCGTGCCGTCCTTTGACGAATACCAAACCTGTTCTGATTCGAACTGTTCGGAGTGGAAGGGAACGGAGTCGCGATACCAGAGCGAAAGCTTGCCGGAGCCGGCGTCATAGCGGTAGAGCGAATAGGGCGTGGTATACGAATCGATGAAGAGGATGCCCTCGCTCTGGTCGGAGCGGCCGAAGATTCCCGCGGTGCCGATGCCAGGCAGCGGAACGTCACCCAGAGATTTGCCATCGTAGGAAATCACGGCGATGTGCGTGGTTACATTGTGGAGGTAGTCGACGAAGAGCTTGCCGCCAAAGACGGTGAAATCGCTGATGGCATCCTCGCGCGCCGGAACGACTTCGACCCATTTATCCTGCGCCGTGTGGCGGAGATCGATACGAAGGATTCGTCCCTTGGGGGCTTGCCAATCAGTTTCGACGAACAGGAAGTCGCCTGCGAAAGCCGCGTTGAATTTGCCATTGAGCCCCTTGATTAAGGGCTGAATGGTTCCGTGCGATTCCAGGTTCTGGATGTAGAGATCGCCCTGGCTCCAGCCATGCTCGGCGCTGATCAGGAGGTAGCGTCCATCCTCGGAGACATTCGGGCCCAGCCATGTGTCTGCACCTTGCTTGAAGATCTCGGTGTCGTTCGCAACGGGAGAACCCAAGTTGTGCAGTGCGATACGCTGGCCTGCGGTGCGATCTTCGATGGCGTAGTAGAAGGCCTTTGCATTTTTTGTGAAGGAGAAGCCCCGGTAGAGCGCAGGCGGGAAGCGGTCGCCTAGTTCGTGCCGCGAGCTCACGTCGAAGATGCGGAGGTCTGTCTCATCCTGGCCGCCTTTGCGTATTCCGAAGGCAACGAGAGCGCCATCATCGGAGACTCCGAAAATCGAGATGCTGGTGCCCTCCGGTCCAAACTGATGCGGATCAAGCAGGAGTTCGTCTTCGCCGCTGTCGGCCTTGCGCCGGTAGAAGGACCAGAGGCTCTCGTTTGCGCCGCGACGTTCGAAATAGAAGTAACCGTTGCGAAGCATGGGAGCGCCGATGCGGTCGTGCTGCTCCATTTCGGTGAGGCGCTTTTCGATCTGGGAGCGGATCGGCTGGGTATCGAGCAAGCCGTGGGCATAGGCATTCTGAGCGTCGATCCACTTGCGGGTGTCGGGGGAAGACTGCTGGAGCCAGTGGAAGGGATCGACGAGGTCCTGGCCATGAAAGGTCTGGTGAAAATCATCGGTGCGCGATACGGGTGCGTTTTGCGCATGGGCGAGGGAGATGCAGAGGGCGAGGCAGGGAATAGAGATGCGACGAACAGAAGCCATCGAGACACTCCGGAGTTAAGACTTCAGCAGCGGGTTGGGTCCGAGGAATCTCATGTCGTAGTGGCGAAAGACCTCTGTCATGTCAGCATCCGGCTTGGCGGTTGCAGAATCGCGAAAGAATTGCTCCATCTTGCCTGCGGGGCAGAACGCGATGAGCATCCGGCTGGGAGTCGCTGAGATCGCGGCGAAGGTGTGGCGGACACGGCGAGGAGCATACACAGATTCGCCAGGACCAAGCTCAACACGCTGCTCGCCAACCAGGAAGGCTACCTTGCCCTCCATCACGTAGAACCATTCCTCCTGATAGAGGTGCATGTGAAGGGCCGGACCGCCTGCCGTGAGATGACTGTGTTCGATGATGAAGAGTGCGCCGCCGGTTTCACTGGCCGAAACCTTGAAGGCAATGGAGCTGAATCCCAGCGTATGGGTGTGACCATCGCGGTCCTCGCCGGCACCGACGACTTGTACGGAATCCTGAGATGGTGCGGACGGGCTTTGGGCGGCAGCCTGCATAGCGATGAAGTCGTGGAGTCCGGCGGCGGGGATGATCGAGGCAGCAGTTCTCAAAAAAGAGCGACGTTTCATGAATCTCCTTGGGATGGCGCGGGGAACTGCGGAAGGATAGCGGAGCGAGGCAGAACGGGCAAGCACGAATGCGGGAGGCGTCAGTCTGCGGCGTCGGCCTTTTTCGCGGGCGTTTTGCGTTCCCTGGCCGCGCGCGGCTTTGGGGCGGGTTCCTTCGCCTTGGGGATGGCGTCGAGGTCGGTCTTGCCCTCAGCGAGCTTCATGAGAAATTCCTGGCTTGAGAACGGTGGCACATCATTGAGAACCCTGGAGGCGCGAAGATACGTTCCGTCTGGCTGCTGGAGGCGGGCCTTGACGGTGTCGACCAGGTAGGCAGGCAGGATTTCGTCGTGGATGCGGGCTCTGGCAGCTTGATCGCGCACCGGGAAAGCGACTTCGCAGCGCTCGAAAAGGTTGCGCGGCATCCAGTCGGCCGAGCCTATATAGATTTCGTCTTCGCCGCCGTTGGCGAAGTGGAAGATGCGCGAGTGCTCGAGAAAACGGCCGACGACCGAGCGGACGCGGATGCGGTCGGAGAGGCCTTTGACGCCGGGTCGCAGGATGGAAAGACCGCGAACGATCAGGTCGATTTCGACGCCGGCCTGCGATGCCTGGTAAAGCGCTTCGACGATGCTGGGCTCAAGCAGAGCATTCATCTTGGCGACGATGTGCGCGGAACGGCCGGCCTTGGCATGTTCCGTTTCGCGGCGGATGAGGCCCTGGAAGCTTTCCGCCATGGTGAGGGGCGCGACGAGCAACGGGCGGTAGTCGTCGACTTCGGCGTGCGCCGTGAGGTAGTTGAAGACCATGTGCACGCGCTCGGTTATCTGTGGATCAGAGGTGAGCACACTCAGGTCGGTATAGAAGCGCGCGGTCACAGGATTGTAGTTTCCGGTGCCGAGGTGGCAGTAACGGCGAGTGACTCCATCTTCGTCACGGCGGACCAGCAGGGCGAGTTTGCAGTGCGTCTTTAGGCCGACGACTCCATGGAAAACCTGCACGCCGGCATCTTCCATGCTGCGCGCCCAGCGGATGTTGGAAGCTTCATCGAAACGCGCCATCAATTCGACGACCAGCGTGGCTTCCTTGGTCGCGGCGGCTTCGATGAGGGCCTTGAACATGGGTGAATCTTCGCTGGTGCGATAGAGGGTCTGCTTAATGGTGACGACAGCCGGATCCTGAGCTCCTGCCTCGATGAATTCGACGATGGGCTCGTAGGAGTCGTAGGGATGGTGGAGCAGGACGTCATGCTGCCGCAACTCCTCGAACATGTTGTTGGCCTTGCGGCTGAGGAAGAATGGCTTCGGCGTGAAGGCAGGGAACTTTAGATCGGAGCGCTGCACATCGCTATACAAAAACATGATGCGCGAGAGGTTGACGGGCCCATCACTGCGGAAGACCTGATCTTCATCGAGTTCGAAATTCACGCGGAGGCGTTCCACGATTTCGGGGTCGCCGCCGTTTTCAATTTCGAGGCGGACGGCATCGCCCTTGCGGCGATTGTGCAGTTCGACGCGGATGGTTTCCAGCAGCGAGCGGGCTTCTTCCTCTTCAAAGTAAAGGTTGGAGTTGCGCGTGACGCGGAATGGGGCGCGGGAGAGGACCTCGTATCCTCGATACATGCCGTAGAGATTCTGGGCGATCAGGTCGTGGAGCAGGATGTAATCGTACGATTCGTCGGGGTTGGGCAGGCGGACGAAACGGGGCAGTGCGCGCGGCACCGTCACAACCCCGAGAACCTGCGGACCGGAGGCGCGCCGCTTGCGGCGCAGGAGGAGCGCGAGGCAGAGCGCTTTGTTGAGCACGCGAGGAAAGGGGTGGGCAGGGTCAATGGCGATCGGGGTGAGGAGCGGATCGACCTCCCGCTGAAAGTAGCTCTGGGCGAAGGCACGCGCTTCGTCGCCGAGCTCATCCCAGTCGAGGAGGCGGACGCCATTCTTGCGGAGCTCGGGCAGGAGATGACTATTCCAGCAGCGGTACTGGTCATCGACGAACTTATGAATTTCCTCGGTCAGAGCGGCCAGCGACTCGTCTGGTCGAAGGCCATCGTAGCCCGGCTCGCGGTAGCCGTCTTCGATGCGCTGCATGAGTCCGGCCTGACGGACTTCGACGTATTCATCGAGGTTGCTGGCAGTGATGGCCAGGAACTTGACTCGTTCGAGCAGGGGATTCGAGGAATCTTCGGCTTCTTCGAGGACGCGGCGGTTGAATTGCATCCAGGAGAAGTCGCGTCCGTTGAAAAGCTTTTGTTTTTGTACCGCTCTGGCCATGTGCGTCCCGTGCGAGTGTGAAGGCAAGTCTACCGCGTTTGGCGGCTCCCGGGCATCCTCAGAGTCTCAAGCTATGGATACAGGACAAAGGGGAGCGAGGTTGTTAAGAGGATGCGAAAACCCGGTCCCGGGCGGGAGGGATGGCCGCCGGTTGACGGCGCTGAACGACGGATCAAACGGCTCCGGCGAGAATGATGGGGGCAGTGGGAGTTGAGGAGCCTTCGGCCCTTTCGATTGTGACGCCGAAAGCCTTGGCAGGGACGTCCTTGGGCAGCGGCGGCAGGACGACGCTCGCGCTGCCGCGCGCATCGGGCCAGAAAACGCCTGCCGGAATCGGTGCGGCGCCGCTCGCCGGGATGACCCAGAGCTCGTAGGCCTTTCCTTCCGGCACGGGAGCGAGATTCGCGGCCTCGAAGACCAGTCCGCCGCGAGAGGGCAGATAGATGGCGCGCCCTGTGGGGGATGGAGCAGACTTTCCGGGGGTCAGCAGAACGCGTTGTGCGCCGGCCGCAGTGATGACGTCGAATGTTTCCTGGGCGCGGGAGGCACTTACGGTCAGGCGGTTAATCGTGCTGGATTGTTGGCTGAGTTGCTGGTTGAGCGTGTTGACGCGGACTAGCAAGATGACAACAAGCACGATGAGAGCGGCAATAGCGCCGCACAGAGCCCAGAGGAGCGGCTTCGAGGATGGTTCCCTGGCGATGGAAACCGGGTGGACGGCTTTGGTTGGAACTTCCGCCTGAATTCTTGCGAGGAAGCGATCGCGGGCATCCGCGGGCATTGGGGCCGACTCGACAGCTGCGCCAAGCAGAGCCAGATCGCCGGAAAGGGCGGCCATTTCGGACCGGCACTGCGAACACTCGTCGAGGTGCAGGCGAATCTCTCCCGCTTCCCCGGAAGCGAGGTTTCCCAGCGAGAAGAGAGCCAGGTCCTCTATCGGGATGTGCTCGCCGCGCATCATGGCTGAATGGCCTTTCGCAACAGGATCAGCGCCGATCTGATTCTGGACTTCACGGTGCCGAGAGGATCGCCGGTTCTGGCGGAAATCTCGGCGTGGCTTAAACCTTCAAAGAAAGCCATTTCGAGTGAAATGCGTTGTTCGGGCGGAAGGCCGGCGAGGAATCCGCGAACCTTTTCGATGATCGCATTCCGCTCGATTTCAGCAGACAAGTCGGTTTTGGCGGGCAGAACGACCTCATCGATCGCGTCGGAAGGTTTTCGATTCCGCACGAGGTCGATGGCGCGATTTCTGGCGACAACCGCCAGCCACGCGCCCAGCGACCCGCGGCCGATCAGAAAAGAGCCGGGCTGCCTCCAAACTTTGAAGAAGACGTCCTGCATCACGTCTTCAGCATTTCCTGGGTCGCGCAGGATGCGAAATGCCACGGAGTAGACCATGCCGCTGTAGCGTTCGAAGAGTTCCGCCATGGCGCCGCGGTCTTTCGCGCACACCCGATTCAGCAGTGACTCGTCGGCGACCAGCGTGCCTCCCGCTGCTCCGGACGTCTCCGAAGCTCCTTGATTGGAACGGAGACCAGCAGCGATCGGATTGGATGGATTTTCGTGCATCAGGCAGAGCGGGAGCGAAGCGGGAAGATCAGGCGCCCATTCTACCGGTCCGTTGCGGACGGGTCCAGAATTGACCCGGCTTGCCGGTTGGGTTGAGGATAGAAGTGAACGTCACGGACACATTCTTATCCCCAAAAGCATGCAGGAGAGCTCGACATGTCCACAGGGCACGAAGACAAGCTGATTCCGAACCCGCCCCTGCCGGCAGGCGCTGAGGTGTTTTCAGACCGGGTGCATGAACTCCTTGATGGGAGTCCCAAGGACGAGGCGACGGTGGCCAGCGCCTTTGCAGGTTTGGAGGATATCTTCGATCATCTTGCCGCGGGACTCTACAACCTGGCTTCGATGCTTGTGCGCGAGGGCGAAGACGGAGTGAAGCTGGTGGAGATCGCGGTCGCGACGGCGGAGATTTCGTCGTCTCGGGACGCGGAAGAGGCTCGAAGGAGCGGAAGGCGAGCACTTTGCGCAGCGGCCATCAAGATTCTGGATCAACGCGACCCCGGCTGCCTGGCTGCTCCGATGAACCTTGCGCCGGCAAGGACCTGCATTGAGGACGATGATCTGGACGCGGCGGGTGTTTCGGGCGAAGAACTGGAGACGATGATGGCGGGACCTGACCGCCAGCGGGTGAGGATCTGGCTGAACAGCCTTCCCATTGAAACGCGGGTGATTTTTGCCCTGCGGGCGGTGGCGGGATTCACCTCGGTGGAGACAGCGGAATTGCTCGCAGCCAACGGAGGCGCCAAGGCTGGGGGTTGGGAAGCGCAGGCCGTGCGGGAGATTTTCCGTCAGGGATTGTGCTCGCTGGCCTCACAGCTTCTTCACGAGTCGACGGCGCGCTGAATCAGCGCTTCTTTGATCTTCACAGGGGTCTGTTTTTCGCGGTTCGGAGAGGCTTGGTGCGAGGAGCCATAGCCGGACATGGAAATGTGTGTTTCTTGCTGGATGCGAGCCTCTTAGCTGGTTCGATACACTACATTTCAGAACCCCGCCGCTTGGGAGTGGCATCTATTCAAGTGCAAACATCTTTCAGGCGGCAGAGCCCGCACCGTGTCAAAGACGACTTTTGATGTCCTTAATCAGCCCCAGGAAACGCGCTTTGTTTGGATGGACGCTTGCGCTTGGCGCACCCGGCCTGCTCTCGCCCGTGCCGTTCGCACATGCGCAAAACTTGCCCTCGCAGGTTCCGGGTACATCCACCGCACCTACTGCCGGCAGTTTCCAGGGCAGCGTCGTGTCAGGTGAGGCCACGGACCAGACCATCGATCTCTCGCTCGACGATGCGATGCAGCGAGGATTGAAAAATAACCTGGGAGTCATCTTGAGTGCGATGCAAACCGCATCGGCGCGCGGTCAGAGGCTGAGCCAGTTGCAGTCCCTGCTTCCCACTGTGGATTTCAATGCGAAGGAATCTGTGCAGCAGGTCGATCTTGCAGCCGAGGGCCTGAGGATTCCCGGGTTCCCCACCATTATCGGGCCTTTCGGTTTTACGGATCTGCGCGCCTCGTTGACGTGGTCGCTGGTGGACGTGAAGTCGCTGCGGGACTACCTTTCATCCCGGCATAACTTTGCTTCGGCTCAATTGTCGGTGAAGGACGCGCAGGATCTTGTGATCCTGACGGTGGGGAACGCCTACCTTCTGGTGCTGGCGGACGAATCGCGGGTTGCCAGCGTAGAGTCGCAGGTCGCGACTGCAAAAGTTTCGCTGAATGAAGCCGAGGAAAGCCATAAGGCGGGAACGGCTCCGCTGCTGGACGAATTGCGTGCGCGGGTGGACTACCAGTCGCTGGAGCAGCAACTGATCGCGGCGCAGAACGGACTGGAGAAGGACAAGCTAGCGCTCTCAAGAACGATCGGGCTGCCTTTGGCGCAGAAGTTCGAATTGAGCGATAAGGTGCCCTACGCTGCTTTCGATGAACTCGACGCAGACGCAGCGATCCGCGAGGCGCATGCCAATCGCAAGGACCTTGCAGCGATGGTGGAGCAGACGAAGTCGGCCCAGGAAGAACGAAAAGCGGCGACGGCGGAGCGGTATCCAAAGCTGGAATTCAGCGGAGATTACGGCGATATTGGCGTGAATGTAAGGCACTCGCACGGCACTGGCGATGCGCAAGGAACAGTGAGCGCGCCGATCTTCAAAGAGTACGGGCTGCGCGGCGATGCGGAAGTGGCGCAATCGCAGCTGGACACGCAGAAGGCGAAACTGAGCGACATGAGCGCGCAGGTAGACGCCGATGTGCGGGATGCACTGCTTGACATCGCGTCCGCGCAGAAGCAGGTTGAAGTGGCGCGATCGAGCGTGGATCTGGCGAACGAGGCCTTGAGCGAGGCGCAGCAGCGCTATACGAGCGGCGTGAGCGACAATCTCGCGGTAAGCCAGGCGGAGCAATCTGTGGCCCAGGCAAACGATCAGTATGTGGCGAGTCTGTATCGGGATAACATTGCCAAGTTGAGCCTGGCGCGCGCATTGGGCGCAGCGCAGGACTACAAGCGATATCTGGGAGGAAAGTAGACGTGGCGGAATCAACACGAACAGTAGCCCCACCGGAGACGGACGAGAGTACCGAGATCGTGCAGCCGCGCTCGCGGCGCAAAGGGATTCTGCTCGTCGCCGTCGTGGTTGTAGTGCTGGTCGCTCTCCTGTTCTGGTGGCGCTCTACCTTTAGCGAAGACACCGATGATGCGCAGATCAACGGGCATCTGATTCAGATCAGTTCGCGCATTGCCGGCCAGGTGATCAAGGTGAACGTGCAAGAGAACCAGATGGTGAAGGCCGGGGATGAGATCGCGGAACTGGATCCGCGGGATTTCCAGGTAGCTGTGGAGAACGCCCAGGCCGCACTGGCGAGCGCGAAGGCGAATGCCGCAGCGGCACAGGTGGCGGTTCCGCTTGCAACGATCAACACGGGCAGCAACCTGAGCTCAGCAGACGCGGATGTTTCAGGAGCGCGGGCCGCGGTGTCGCAGGCGGAGCAGCAACTGGACGCGGCGAAGGCACGTGTAGCGCAGGCAGACGCCAACAACGTGAAGGCGCAATCGGACCTGGAACGGTATCGTCCGCTGGTGGAAAAGGACGTGATCAGCAAGCAGCAGTTTGACGCGGCTGTCGCGGCCGCGAATGCAGCTGCAGCAGCGCTTGCAGATTCGAAAGCCAGCCAGCAGGCGGCGAGCGACGGAGTGCGCGTGGCGCGGCAGCGCGAAGCGCAGTCCCTTGCCCAGCTGAAGTATGCGCAGACCGGGCCGCAGCAGGTAGCCGAGCAGAACGCGAAAGCGCGGCAGGCGGAAGCGCAGGTGCAGCAGGCACAGGCCCAGCTGGACCAGGCCAAACTCAACATGAGCTACACCAAAATCGTGGCTCCGGCGGCGGGAATCATTACGCGCAAGAGCGTGGAGATCAATCAGAATGTGTCGGTCGGCCAGAATCTGCTGACTCTGGTTTCACTGGAAGACATCTGGGTGACGGCGAACTTCAAGGAGACGCAGCTCCGCCACATGGGCGAGAACCAGGCGGTGGAAGTGCATGTCGACGCGACGGGCAGGGATTATAAGGGCAAGGTGACGCAGATCGGCGGCGCAACCGGTTCGGTTCTGTCCCTGTTTCCGCCGGAAAACGCGACTGGTAACTATGTGAAGGTGGTACAGCGGGTGCCGGTGCGGATTGATTTCACCGATTTGAAGGATGAAGACCCGAACCATCTGTTGCGGCCGGGTCTCTCTGTGGAGCCGAAGGTGACTGTGAAATAGGTGGGTTCTACCTGGCCTTGCGAGTTACTTTGACCACGGCAAATCGCGTGGTGACGCTCATACCGGGAAGCTGTGTGGTGCGCATGAAGCGGTCCGCGACAAGACGCGCGTCAAAGCCGAATCGCTGATTGAGGGCTTCGACAAGCTTCGCAACACGATGCCGGCGATCGCGCAGCCGTTCCGCTTCGTTCTGAATCTTGCTCAACTCCGTGGATGCTTCGTTGAATGCGGCCCTGTACGGATCGGGTTGGACGTCTTTGCTCATTCTGGCTCCAGTTGCGAGTGTACTGAACCTGTACACCGGATTGTCATCGCACAATCGTGGTACCGGGCTACAACTGTCCAGCCAAGAATCAATAGAATCAACAGAAATTCATGCCTTAAGTGATGTGAGAAGCATCACGAGTAACTCGCTGCACCGAGTACTTTAAGTGCCGGCCGGCGCACCGATATTGGTTCGGCCGATGCGATCCAGCGGGAGCGAGCACGCTGTTTGCCGTGGCATTGTTGGCATCGGGCCAGAACTCATCGATTACGGGAACGCTTGCCGGGCAGGTTGTGATGGAGGGATTCGTTCACCGGAAGGTATCGCCATGGCTGCGAAGGCTGATTACGCGCGGACTCGCGATCATCCCGACCATTATCGTGGTCGCGGTGAATGGTGAGCACGGGACCGAGAAGCTGCTGATCCTGAGCCAGGTGATTTTGTCATTGCAGCTCAGCTTTGCGGTCATTCCGCTGGTAATCTTCACGAGCAGCCGCAAAGAGATGGGCGAATTTGTGAACCGGACTTGGATGAAGGGCCTTGCATGGACCACGGCGATCCTGATTGCAGTGCTGAACGGCTGGTTCCTGGTTCTCCTGGCGGGGGGGAAAGTGTAAGGGCAGGGGACATGGGACCTACGGACGCAGGGACGAGGGGCGTAGGGACGCTAGGGAAATACGGACTAGGGCTGAGCCCGCTTCAAGAGATAAGACGGGGCCAACCGGCGTTTGTTGAAGCGCCGCGTTTGAAAAACATCCCTCAGGGGCTAAAGCCCGGAATTGGATCGGTCAGGTGTATGTACGGGCTGAAGCCCGTACCCTTCACCTGAAGCCCTGAGGGAGGTAGGGCTGAGGGACTGGGGGACGCAGGGACGAGGGGCGTAGGGACTAGGGAAATAGCGACTAGCGACTAAAGACTAGAGACTAGAGACTAGAGACTAGAAACTGGGGAAGGCTCCGAGAACAACTGATTCGAGATTGCGCCGGGCCGGTGTGATGCGGCGTTTCGCGATGCAATACCATTGTGGTGGCATGAAGGTGCTATCGGCTGCGGAGATGCAGACATGCGATCGCGTGACGAGCGAGCGCTTTGGCGTGCCGTCGATCGAACTGATGCGACATGCAGCCGAAGCGGTGGCCGGCGTTGTGCAAGAAGTGTATCCAAGGGCGCGACGGATCACGGTGCTGTGCGGGCGCGGCAACAACGGCGGCGACGGCATGATGGCGGCGCGAAGGCTGGCGGATGCGCGATTGGCTGTTTCGGTGTTGCTGCTCGGCGATCCGCAGGGACTGAAGGGCGATGCAGTCGTAGCGTGGCGGGAATTGAAAACTTCCGGCAACTGCACGATCCGGGTGACTGCTACCGCCGAGGAACTGAATGAGTTCGCCGATGAACGAGGGGCTGACCTGATCATCGACGCGGTGCTGGGAACGGGATTCAAACCGCCTATGAAGGGGCTGGCGCTGGCGGCGTTGGAATGGGTGAAGACAAGCAGCGCGCCCGTGCTGGCGGTGGATCTACCGTCGGGCTGGCCTGCGGATGAAATGGCGATGCATACGGAGGGGCCGGTCTTTCCTGCTGATGCGGTGGTCACGTTTACTGTGCCCAAGCCGGCCCATGTGTTTGGACAGCTGACGCGCGCATGGGATCAGCCCATCGTCGTTGCAGGCATCGGCTCGCCGGACGGGGCTGTTGTTTCGGAGCTGAAACTGAAGTGGGCGGGCGCAGCGCAAGCTCTTACAAGTACAAAGAGGTCTGCTGACGCGAACAAAGGCCGATTTGGGCACGTGCTGGTGGTGGGCGGGTCGCTGGGAAGGGCAGGAGGCAAGACGGGGGCTCCAGCCATGGCTGCTTTGGCCGCGCTACGAACCGGGGCGGGCCTGGTCACGGCGGCGGTTCCGGAGCCTGCACTGAAACTGGTGGCGTCGATTAGCCCTGAATTGATGACCTGGCCGCTTGCGGCAACTGCCGCGGGGCAAGTTGCGGCGAAAAATGCCGCACCCAAGAATGTAAATGCAATCACGGCCGGCAAAACGGTACTGGCGGTGGGTCCGGGCATGGGACAAAGCGCGGAGACGGCGAGGTTCCTGGCTGGGTTACTGGCAGCGACGGAAATGCCGGTCGTGATTGATGCCGATGCGTTGAATTTGCTGGCGGCCGAACCCAAGTTGATGAAGAAGCTGTCGAAGAGCGCGAAAGCGGGACGGACCGTTGTGCTGACACCGCATCCGGGTGAAATGGCGCGGCTGGCGAAGACGACTACGGCAAAAGTGCAGGCGAACCGGCTTGAGCTGGCGCGGAGCTTCGCGAAGACGCACGCAGTGACGCTGGTGTTGAAAGGATGGCGGACGCTTGTGGCGCATCCTGACGGACAGGTTGCGGTGAACACAACCGGCAATCCGGGAATGGCCAAGGGCGGCAGCGGAGATTTGCTGACGGGCATGGTTTCCGGCATCCTGGCACAGTTTCCGGATGAACCCGCGAGCGCGGTTGAAGCTGCTGTCTATCTACACGGACTGGCTGCAGACATTGCGGTGCGCGACGCGGACGAGCATACGTTGCTGGCGACGGACTGCCTTTGCTCGCTGCCGAGCGCATTTCGTTTTCAGGCTTTTCACTTTCGCGAGGGCAGCCGGAGCGGTTATGTTTGGTTACAGGGGTTGCCGAAGACCGCAGCACGGGCCAAGGTCTCCCACGAGGAAGAAGAATGAGCAAGGAAGCCCCAGCTGTCGCGGTAAAGACTCATGAATTCACGACGCGCAGCGACGCGGACACGATTGAAGTGGGACGCAAGCTGGCCCATCTGCTGAAGCCGCCGCAATTGCTGCTGTTGCGCGGCGAATTGGGGACGGGAAAGACCACGCTTGTGAAAGGCATTGCGCAGGCGCTGGACGCAGCCGAGCCCGATGAAGTGACCAGTCCCACCTTCACCCTGATTCATGAATACGACGGTTCCCGCGATGGCAAACCCGTGAAGCTGTTTCACCTGGATGTCTACCGCCTGGAAGGCGAACGTCAACTCGATACGCTCGGGCTGGATGATCTGCTGACGCCGGATGCGCTGGTGCTGGTGGAGTGGGGCGATAAGTTTGCCAGCATCCGCAAGCGCGCGACGGGCCAGATCGCGATTACGACCGAAGGCGGCGACGCGCGCAAGATCACGGTGACGGTGAAGGAATAATCGCCGAGGCGCGAGGTGCGGGAGCGCCGCATGACCTCTCTCCGGTTACATTGAATCCATGAATCGCATTCCGCTTGAGGAAGTGCAGGGGGTGCTGGAGCGCGTTTTGCGCGGCTTCGGAATGACCGAGGCTCGCGCCAGGCTGTGTGCGCGTTTGTTTGCCGAAACGACTTGCGATGGTGTCTACACGCACGGGGTGAGCCGTTTTCCGCGCTTTGTGGCGACGATACGCAATGGGTGCGTCGATGTGTCGGCGGAGCCGCTGCGCGTTGCGGGGCTGGGAGCCGTGGAACGATGGGACGGTCAAAAGGGCCCTGGCAACCTGAACGCATACGCGTGCATGGAACGCGCGATGAGCCTGAGCCGCGCGCATGGAGTGGCTTGCGTGAGTCTTGGCAACACCAACCACTGGATGCGTGGAGGCACCTACGGATGGCAGGCGGCGGAAGCAGGCCTGATTGCGATCTGCTGGACGAATACCATGCCGAATTTGCCGCCGTGGGGTGGCGCGGAACCATGCATCGGGAACAATCCGATGGTGATCGCGGTGCCGCGAGCGAACGGTCCGGTGGTGCTGGATATGGCAATGTCGCAGTTTTCGTATGGCGCGCTCGAGAGCTACCGAAAACGCGGCGAGATGCTGCCGGTCGAGGGTGGATTCGACGATGGGGGCGCAATGACGCGCGATCCCGGCGCGATTGAGCGTTCGCAGCGGGCATTGCCAATTGGCTACTGGAAAGGTGGGGGACTTTCCATTGTGCTGGATATGATGGCGGCAGTGCTATCCCTTGGGCGGGCTACGCATCAAATTCCCAGGGATTCGCTGCGCGAGGCGGGGGTCTCGCAGGTGTTCATCGCGATGGATCCCGCGGGGTTTGGGGCACAGGGCGAAGCCAGCGAAATCGTGGACGACATTGTGGCTTCATTGCACGATTGCAGGCCGGCGCACGCACAGGAAACCGTCCGATATCCAGGAGAGAGAACGCTGCGAACGCGAGCGGAAAATCGCCGCCTGGGGCTGCCGGTGGATGCGGCGCTGTGGGACGAGATTCTAGCGCTCCAGGGAGGTACTCAGCATGCAGAAGAACGAACGTAATTGCAGATTCATGGGAATTTCGCTATTCCGCAAGGCTGTTGGATATACTTTTGGGCACGGAGCGAGCACGATGGGTCGATTCAGCGGTCGTGTTGGGCTGGCGCTGGTTCTCGGGACGGGGATGCTGTGCGCGCAGCAGCCGCCCGCGAAATCGCAAGGACAAACCTCTCATCCGAATCCGGTTGCGAATCACACGGTTCGACACAGGTCCCACAGGCACAGACGGAAGGCGCGGACATCTGTTGTGAAAATCCCGGTCCAGGAAGTCTCCGGAGGCGTCGTGCGGACCGTGACCTTCGATGTGCAACCGAAAGGCGCAACGCAAAAGACGTCGGGACGCACCACGGTGGAAGAGATCAATGGCGGGCAGAGGAGCACGCGCGTTTTCGCGGCTCCGGATGCGGGTGGCCATTCGAGCAGAGCCGGGAGCAGGCGTTCCAGGAAAAATACGCAGCCGGTGGCAGAGCGGGTCGAAGTCTCCAACGGAGGCAATTCCTACACTACGACGTTCAAGGGGCCTGCCGGCGCGAAGGAATCCGCGGAACGGGCGCCCTCAGGCCAGCATGTAGTGACCGGGATTGAATCGAGCAGATTGAGAGCCGGGGTCGAGAAATCCCAACCGCTCGTGGTGGGCGTTTCATCGGGCGAGAGCGAGAATGCGAACGCGAAACCTGTGGTGGTGGCGGTTGCGTCGAGCGGAGTGGAGAGCAACCGGCCCGTTTCAGCGCAAGCGCCGTCCGCACCGCGACATTCGAAGCGCCGGCCCTATATGCCGAACCCGCCGAGCCGGTAGCGTCAGAAGCCCATGATGTTGTAGCCGCAGTCGACGTAGATGGTCTCGCCGGTGATGGCGCCGGAGAGATCACTGGCAAGGAAGAGTGCCAGCCCGCCTACTTCGAGCTGGTCGACATTGCGATGCAGGGGAGCGCGCTCAGCGTGGGCCCTCATCATTTCGCTCAGGTCGCCGATGCCGCGGGCGGCGAGGGTCTTGATCGGTCCGGCCGAGATGGCGTTGACGCGGATACTTTTGGGGCCGAGATTCCAGGCGAGATAACGCACCGCAGACTCGAGACCAGCCTTGGCGACGGCCATGACGTTGTAGTTGGGCACAACTTTTTCCGATGCGAAGTAGGTGAGCGTCATGATGCTGCCACCTTCGGTCATCAGAGGCATGGCGGCACGGCTCACCGCAATCAGAGAGTAGACGCTGACGTCCATTGCGGTGCGGAAGCCTTCGCGGCTGGTGCTGATGAATTCGCCCTTGAGGTCGGCGGCAGGCGCGAAGGCTACGGCATGGACGAGGATGTCGAGTTTGCCATACTTCTCCTTCAGCGCGGAGAAAAGCGCATCGATTTCGCCGTCAGCGGAGACGTCGCACTGGAAGCCGCTCGAACCTGGCAGTTCTTTGATGAGGTCTTCCGCTTCGAGCTTCATGCGCTCATTCTGGTAGCAGATGGCAAGGGTGGCGCCGGCCGCATGGAGTTTCTGGGCAATGCCCCAGGCGATGGAACGCTTGTTAGCCAGCCCGAAGACCACGGCAGTTTTGCCCGCCAGATTGATCATGCGTTTGTTGTTCCTCCGTGTGGCAGCTCATTGCGGAAGTGAAAATCAACCGTTTTCTAGGATAGCAGCCGGTAATTCACCTCGAGCGAGCTGTCAGCCGCCGAGATCGATAAGCTCGACGGTGCCGACGGGACGGCCAAGGAAACGCGATCCGAGCCGCTCAAATTTGTCGACGGAGTCTGTGGCGAAACAGCGGACTTCTGCTTCCGCGGCATCGGGCGGATCGACGCGTGTTGAGGCGTTGCCGTTGATGAGATGAACCGCAGCATCGGCTGTGGACTCAGCGGAGTCGATGACTCGCATGCCGGCTGAGACGGCGTGTTCGATCAGCGGTCGCAGCAGCGGGTAATGGGTGCAGCCGAGGACCAGGGTGTCAGGATGAAGGCCATCGTGTGCAGCCCGGGTGTTGAGCTCGTCGAGATAGATGCGAATCACCTGTTCCGTGACGGGATGGCTGGTCCAGCCCTCTTCGACGAGCGGGACTAACAGAGGACATGCCTTCTCGAGAGCGCGAAGACCCTTTGCCTGGCAGGCGGTGAAGTAGGCGTGGCTGTGAACCGTGGCGTCTGTGGCGATCACAAGCACATCTCCACTGCGTGAAGCGGCGCGAGCGGCAGAGGCGCCCGGCTCGATGACGCCGAGGACGGGTACCGATACGGCATCCTGAATGGCGTCAAGGGCGAGGGCGCTGGCGGTGTTACAGGCAATGACGAGGAATCGGGCACCCTGGTCATTGACGAGGAAGCGGGCGCTCTCAGCGGCGTAGCGGGCAATGGTGCGTCGTGACTTGGATCCGTAGGGCAGGCGCGCGGTGTCGCCGAGGAAGGCGTAGCTCGCGCCCGGCAAACGGGAGATGAGCGCTCGCAAGACGGTGAGTCCGCCGAAGCCGGAGTCGAAGACGCCGATGGTGGGGGAACTCGAATCACTCATGCGCAGTTCCAGCGACCGGCACTGCATCGCGTGTCAGATAGGTTCGGGTCAGATCGGCGTGTCCGGCCAGGGTGGCGCGTTGCTGGCCGTCGATGAGGAAACGAACCTGGGTTACCTCAGGCAGATTCGCGCGCAACGTTCCGCAGATGGATAGGATGGTCAGGGATTCGGTTTCGATTCCGGAAGGATGAGTCGAGGCGAAAGCGCTGGTAAGGTTCACCACGGCGAGTTCGCCGCCGGCTTTTGGGGCCGCGCCCGGAACCGGCAACAGGAAAACCTGCGCGACACCGGTTGCGCCTGCCGTGAGGTGATGCGTGGCATCAGGGGCGGAGTACAAATCAAGCAGCTTATTCAGCAGGACTCGAGCGCGGGCCTCCGAATCGGCGGGTAGAGGCAGGGAACGGGCCTGCGGCGTCAGGGATCCATCGCTATCGTTGGCAACGAGCAGGGTGGCTTGTTCGGCGGGTGCGACAAGGGGAGCCTTGGTTGGCGCCGAACTTTCACCGGTGAGCAGTCGCTCATGAGCGCGCTGGCGCAGGTGCCATAGCTCGGCGCCCATGCCCAGTGAAGCGAGGAGCAGGAGAATGAACAGGATCTTCTGATAGCGAGGGATCACGGCCGGCGTGCCTCCACTTGCGAGGCGTCGGATCGCCACTCAAGCAAAGCGGTGGCGAGCACGGTGGCGACGCGGGCCTGGTAGTCCGGATCGTCGGGTTGAGCGGTGATCTGGTTTTCCGTTCCGCGCTGGGGTGCGAGCTCGATGGCGACGGCCGGGCAGGTCATGCTGTCGACCGTGATCAAGGCAGTGCGGCCGAGCGTGACATTCATTCCGGCGTGAAGAAGGGCGGCGTTCAGGGCTCCCGCGAGAGCAATGCTTCGCGGAATCGAAGCTGCCTGGGCCGTTTTCCAGGGAACGAAACGCGCGGGTTGCGCGGGCGCCAGCGAGGAGACGAAGAGGTGTATGCCGGAGCCGGTTTCGCTGGCGTGCAGATTCAAGCAGACTTGCGCATTGGCGTGATTGGCAATCGCGGCGCGGTCGTTGGGCAGAACGTCGGCGTCGGCTTCGCGCGTGGTGACAACGCCGATGCCGCGAGCCGCAAGAAGCGATCGAAGACGAACGCTGAGGGCGAGGGTGGCGGATTTTTCGGGCTGACCGCTGCTGAGTGTGCCGCCGGGATCGGAGCCGCCGTGGGCCGCGTCAATGACCACTACATAGCGCTGTGCGGACGGCGTCTGGGATGAACAACAGATTCCGGGAATAAGAAGGATAGCGACGACGTGTGCAGCCCACGGAAATCTCACAACCCGGACGAGAGAAATCCGAGTTGCGAGGAAGTGGAGAGCGAGACAGCTACTCCAGCGCATAGATCGTGAGGCCGCTCAGGAGCTTGGGATAGAAGTCAGTGGATTTTTGCGGCATCACGGAGCCGGCAAACGCGACTTCGCGAAGCTGTTCCATGGTGACGGGCTTGGTGAGAAACGCGACATTGGCTTCGCCGCGCGCCACTTGCTCAATGGCTTCGGCCGCGTCGCGCAAATAGCGAATATTGGTCTGTTCGCGGACCTTCTCCGCGTCGAGGTGGAGCAGTTTATCGAGCACGATGGTGTGCAGATGGCTGAGATCGAGTCCGCGCTGGTGTTCGGGTATCTCCGCCATTACGGATGCCACGGCATCGGTTTTTTCGAGCATCAGAAAGGTCTTGTTGCCGGTCGCGGCCACGAAGGCGATTCCTGGGGTATCGCGAAGAGCATCGAGATAGGAAGCCGCGTCGCCTGCCGGAAGTTCTTCGAGGGAGAACCACTTTTCTGCGCATTGGGCGAAGGCAGCCGAATCGAAATGATCGAGGTCGTGCACCACGCGATGGGTCGGCAGGATGACAAGGCCGTCAGAATCCATGTTGACGAAGGTCATCATGACCGCTGCCTCAGGGAATGGAGGATGCGGAAGCTGATTGGTGCTGTGCTCCACATGCGGGGTTAGGGCCGGCGCGTTTTCCCTGGCATATTGAAGGGCAGTTTCGTAGCGATGGTGTCCGTCGGCGATGATGAGTTTCTTATCGGCCATGGCGGCGACGAGGAGACGGACTGCAGCCGGATCGCTGATGCGCCAAATCCGGTGCAAAACGCCATATTCGTCGGTGATCTCGGCCTCAGCGGGGGCGTTGCCGTCGTAGAGAATTTTCTCGACGCTGCCGGCCGGGTCAGAGTAGAGCATAAAGATTTGCCCGAAGTGGGCGCGTGTCGCCTTAAGGAGGTTCAGGCGATCGCTTTTGGGCTTTGACAGGGTGTGCTCGTGCCGGAAGATGACCTTGTCGGCGTACTCGTGCAGCTTTCCGAGGGCGATGAAGCCGCGCCGTTCCTTGACAGTTTGGGAGCCGGGGACCTGGAATCGCTGGGAATAGGCGAAGACGCAGGGATCCTTTTCCTGAACGAGGATTTGCCGTTCGCGCCAGGAGCGAAAATCACGGGCGGCGCGGGAGTATACGCTTTCGCCTCTCTCAGCGTCAAAGAGTTCAGGCAGTCCGAGAATAATGCGGACGAGGTTGTGAGGGCTGCGCTGATAATACGCTTGTTGCATGGCTGGTGAGATTTTGTCGTAGGGCTGAGTGACAACGTCACAGAGCCGGACCGAGGAAGCGTTATAGCGCCAGGCGCGGAATGGATATATGGCGGCCATGCGGAGGCGATCAATCCCCATTGAGACGTGGAATTTGAGCTCAGGAAACCCCCGCACAGTGAGGAGCGGGGTTAGTGCGCGCTCAGGCTCGATTGTATCGCAGGGCCAACGATCCGCAGGGGTTTTGACCGGACGGAACCAAGGTGTCGAACCGCGTTGGGCCGTGACAACAAACTCGGGGGAAGCATGCTAATATCGCCTTCAATCTCAGGTGCCCGGGCATGAGGACGCAATTCGATCAGTGCAATCCTTGGGGACGGCGACGCTGCGACCATGGTTCGCTATACCTGTCGTTGTGGTTGGGATTACTGGTTTGCGTCTTCTTCCCAGCTATTGCGCAGGCGCAGGACGACCCTCTCAACAAGGTGCACACGACCACCCCGGCGGCGACTCCGGCGACGGGCGCGCCCAAGGGAGCGGAGGCTCCCGCTCTGACCGGTCCGGCGGCTTTGAAAGCCAGGCCGGGAGCGCTGATCCGGATGAACGTGGACCTGGTTCTGGTGCCCGTGACGGTGACTGATCCGATGAACCGTCTCGTGACTGGGCTGGAGAAGGAAGATTTCCAGCTTTACGAAAACAGCTCGGAGCAGAGAATCAGCAGTTTTGCTGCGGAAGATGCGCCGGTTTCGATCGGCATTATTTTCGATCTGTCCGGCTCGATGACCTCGAAGCTGGTCCGGGCGCGCGATTCGATCCTGCAGTTCATCAAGACGGCCAATCCGGAAGACGAGTTCTTCGTGATCGGGTTCAACGACAGGCCTGAATTGATTGAGGACTTTACCAGTTCGGTGGAAGACATCGAGTCGCGGCTCGCGACAGTGCGCAGCGGGCATCGAACCGCGCTGCTGGATGCGATCTACTACGGTGTCGAAAAGATGAAGGAAGCGAAGCACCAGCGCAAAGCTCTCCTTGTGGTTTCGGACGGTGGCGACAATCGATCCCGGTATACCGAGGGCGAAGTGCGTGCCCAGGTGAGGGAATCGGACGTTGAGATTTATTCGATCGGCATCTTCGATCCGTACGCGGCGACTCCAGAGGAACGAATGGGTCCACAACTGCTGAATGACTTGTCGGAAGAGACGGGCGGACGTATGTATCGCGTGGACGATATCGCGGAAATGGGTGATATTGCCGAGAAGATTTCGACGGAACTCCGGAACCAATACGTCATCGGCTACAAGCCCAAGGATCTGAATCGGGACGGAAAGTGGCGTAAAGTGAAAGTGAAGCTAAATCCGCCATCAGGATTGCCTCCGCTCACCGTTCATGCTCGAACCGGTTACTATGCGCCTTTGCAATAGAGCTTTCCTAGCGATACTCATTTTTTCAACTATCGTCCTGTCGCTTGGAGCCCAGCAAAATCAGCCATCACCCGTGCCGGCGCAGGCTCCTCCGCTCACGGTGGATCGCGACCCCGTGCGTTCTCCTGACCCCGAAACACCGCCCGTCAACAAGGGCCCGTTGAAAAAGGAGGGCGAAGGATACATTCTGCGAACCGATGTGGAGGAGGTGGTGCTGAATGCCACCGTGCTCCAAGGCACGCAGATTGTTCAGACCCTGACCAAGAATGACTTTCAGGTTTTTGAAGACGGAGTGAAACAGAACATTATCAGCTTTCAGCACACCGATCTGCCGGTTTCGATGGGGTTGGTGGTCGACAACTCCGGATCGATGTACCGGAAGCGGCCGGCGGTGAATAAGAGCGCGCTGGACCTGGTATCTGCGTCGAACCCGAGTGATGAGGCTTTCGTGGTGAATTTTTCCGATGAAGCGTTCATCGATCAGGACTTCACCGCGAACCTGAACAAGCTGCGCGATGGGCTGTCGCATATTGAATCCCGCGGCGGGACGGCGCTTTACGATGCGGTGGTGGCGTCGGCTGACAAACTGGTGGCGGACGCCAAGCGGCCGAAACAGGTGCTGGTCGTGATTACCGATGGCGAAGACAATGCGTCAACGCTGACGTTGGAGCAGACGATTCGCCGGGTGCAGCAGCTCTCGGGGCCGGTGATTTATACCATTGGGCTGCTGTTTGGGGATGAAATGACGCATTCCGAGATCCGCCATGCGCGGCATGCGCTGGAGATGATGTCGGCCGAGACGGGCGGCATGGCGTTTTTCCCCAGATCGATGGAGCAGGTGGATGAGGTCGCCGCCGAGGTGGCGCGGGACATCCGCAGCCAATACACGATTGGCTACCATTCGACGAAACCATCGACGGAGCAGGGATTCCGGCATGTGCAGGTGACGGCCGAAGAGGCGGGCCTGGGTAAGCTCACGGTGCGCACCAGAACCGGCTACTATCCGAGCGCACGCGCTGCGAAGAAAACCGCAGCGAAGAACTAGAGTCATCTTCACGCGATAAGCTAGTACCTGGAACCCTCAATTCCAGGAGCCCCTTCTTTTCATGTCTCAATACGGATACTCGACGCTTGCGGTGCATGCAGGGCAGGAGCCCGATCCGCTAACCGGCGCGGTGAATGTACCCCTTTATCTTTCTTCGACCTTTGAACTGACCGGCATTGGCACCGATCGTGGCTGGGATTATTCGCGTGCGGGCAATCCGACGCGCGACCGGCTGGAAACGGCGCTGGCGGCGCTCGAGGGCGGCCACAGCGGGCACGCCTTCACCAGCGGCATGGCGGCTATCTCGGGCCTTGTGGCGATGCTGAAGGCGGGCGATCATCTGTTGTGCACGCGCCACGCGTATGGCGGCACACTGCGCCTATTCGACAAAATTGTGAGCGGCTACGGGATCGAGATCGAATACGTAGACACCGACAAACTGGATGCGGTGGCAGCGGCAATCCGTCGGAATACGAAGCTGATTCACCTGGAGACGCCGACGAATCCGTTGATGGTGTTGAGCGACATTGCTGCGATCAGCGAAATGGCGCATGCCAAGGGCATCGAGGTGAGTGTGGACAACACTTTCATGTCGCCGGCGCTGCAGAGCCCATTGGCGCTGGGTGCAGACATCGTGATGCATTCGACGACGAAGTTTTTGAACGGCCATTCGGATGGGATTGGCGGCGCACTGATCGGGTCGACGCCGGAGCACAAGGAGCGCTTCGGGTTTGTGCAGAAGGCGGCGGGAGGGATCATGTCGCCTTTCGAGTGCTACCTGGTATTGCGCGGGATTCGCACCATGCCTCTCCGGATGAGGCAGCATGAGGAGAATGGGCGCGGCGTCGCAGAGTTTCTGTCGACGCATCCCAAGGTGAAGGGACTCAACTACCCAGGATTAAAGTGCCATCCCCAGCATGAATTGGCGAAAAAGCAACAGAAGGGATTTGGCTCGATGATGAGCATGGACCTGGGATCGAGAGAGGCTGCGGGACGATTTCTGGGGGCAATCAAGCTGTTTTTGAACGCCGAGTCGCTCGGCGGAGTGGAATCGCTGGCATCGCATTCTGCGACGACGACTCATGGATCGATGACGGACCCCGAGCGCGCTGCTGTGGGAATCACCGAAGGGCGCGTGCGGCTTTCGATGGGCATCGAGGATAAGGAAGACCTGATTGCCGACTTGGATCAGGCTCTGGCGGCGGTGTAAGAGGAGCCCTGGCAGTGCCGCTCAATGCGCGGCAGGTGCGGGGCCGGTGCGTTTGGCCGGGCGGTTCATTAAAAAGGGCAGCGGGATAAGGATGGTTGTGACCACGACCATCACCCAGATGACATCGACATAGGCGAGAAGGCGCGCCTGGACCTGTGCCATGCCGTAGATTTGCGCTCCGGCGTGGTAGACGGCGTCAGGGATGGCGACGCCGCGCTGCCTCCAGGCTCCGGCCAGGCCCGAACGCATGGTTTCAAAGGGCGGATTACCGGGCGATGCGTTGGGCGACAGCATGGCCAGATGCTTCTGGCTGAGGCGCGCAAGAAGCGTGGTGACGAAGCTGATGCCGACGCTGCCACCCAAGTTGCGCATGAGCGCGGTGAGTCCGCTGACCTCGTTGTATTTTTCCTGCGGGATTCCCGAATAGCAGAGGGTGTTGATCGGAATGAAGAGAAAGGGCAGGCCGAGGGCAATGTAGACGCGCCAGCTGACGGCCATGCCGAAGCTGACGTTGGGGTTGATCTGGGTCATGCGCCAGAGGCCGAATGTGGTGATGACGAAGCCAATGGAGACGAGGCGGCGTGGATCGAATTTGGGGGCGAGCGCGCCTGCCACGGGAAAGAGAGCCATCAAGACGAGGCCCCCGGATGAGACGGCCATGCCGGCCTGGCGAGCGGAGTAGCCCATGATTTCCTGGAGGAACTGCGGGATGAGGACGGTGGAGGAATAGAGGGCCACCCCGACCATGAACATGACCAGCTGCGTCATGCCGACATTGCGGCGGCCGAAGAGACGAAGGTCGAGCACCGGGTGCTGGATAGACAACTCGCGCCAGAAAAAGAGCGAAAGACCAATAACCGCAGTGATGAAAAGCGTACAGATAAAGCGGGAGCCGAACCAGTCGTCTTCCTGACCCTTGTCGAGCATAATCTGGAGAGCTCCGATGGCGACGATGAGCAGACCGAGGCCCCAGTAGTCGATGCTCTCGCGGCGGCGGCGTATTTCGGCGAGGTAGGGTGGGTCTTCGACGATTCGGTTTGTCAGCAGGAGCGAAATGATGCCGACGGGGATATTCAGGAAGAAAATCCAGCGCCAGGTGAAGTTGTCGACGATCCAGCCGCCGAAGGTCGGGCCAAGAACAGGGGCGGTCACGACAGCGACGCCATAGACAGCGAACGCCATGCTGCGTTTCTGGGGCGGGAAGGTGTCGGCGAGGATGGATTGTTCGCTGGGCTGGAGGCCGCCGCCGGCGGCGCCCTGCAGCACGCGGAAGAGGACCAGCACGGGAAGGGATGGAGCCAGTCCGCAGAGCAGCGAGGCGAGCGTGAAGAGGAAGACGCAGCTCATGTAGAAGCGCTTGCGGCCGATGCGGTTGGCGATCCAGCCGCTGATGGGCAGGACCATGGCGTTGGCGACGAGGTAGCTGGTGAGAACCCAGGTGGCTTCTTCAGTGCTTGCTGAAAGGCTTCCGCCGATGTGGGGCATGGCCACATTGGCGATCGAGGTGTCGAGTGCCTCCATGAACGTGGCAAGCGTGACGGTGACCGCGATCGCCCAGGGGTTCGCGCGCGGACGCCACGTTTCATGGAAGGAGGGAGTTGCCGCGGCTGCCACTCAGAAGACCTCGTCGGATGCTGCCCGCTGAGCGGACGCGCGATGTGCGTTTGGCTGTCAACAGATTACCGGAGATCGCGCAAGAAGTCGCGGCACGGAGGTGTGGCATTCTGGGTAGGAATGCGTATTGGTGGGAGTACAGCGAGCGCGCAGCGCGCGACAGAGGGTCTGTTGCTTGGAATCGACACCTGCGGGCCATCGGGCTCGGTTGCGCTGGGCCGTCTGGCAGCTGGGAGGCTCGAAATTCCAGGAGAAAAGGGACTGGCAAGCCGAAGCTATTCGGTCACACTGGTAGCAGCGGCCGGTGAATTGTTGCAGGAGGCCGGAGTCAGGGTGCGAGATCTGGCGGCCATGGTGGTGGTGAAGGGGCCGGGAAGTTTCACGGGTGTCCGGGTCGGATTGGGCGCCGTGAAGGGATTGGCCGAGCCGGGCCGGACCCCGGTGATTGCCGTGTCGAGGCTGGCGGTGCTGGCAGAGAAGGCCGGAGTTGATTCCGCCGCATTGGACGCGCATCGGCACGAGGTGTTTTTGCGATGGGCAGCCGGGAGCGCGGATGTGCGTGAATTGCTGGCCGGAAACGATGAGTTGACCGGTCTCAGGAACAGGCCGGAACGAATCGCAGTCTGTGAAGAGGCAGCTGCCGCGTTGCTGAGCGAGGCATGGCCGAAGGCAGAGCTGATTCGGGTTGAGCCGCCAACTGCGCGTGACGCCATACAAATGGCGGTTCGACACTTCACAGCGGGGGAGTTTGTTGATGTGGCGTTGCTGGATGGCCACTATCTGCGCCGTTCTGATGCGGAGATCTTCGGAGAAGCCAGGTCAACGGTGGGGCGGAAATAGTGGCCGAGGAGTTTCGAATCCGCCGGATGGCCGCCTGGGATCTTGAAAGGGTGATGGAGATTGCCGAGAGCCTGCCCCAGGCTCCCCGTTGGCCAAAGGCGACCTATGAGGCAGCCATTGCGGTTGGGGTGCTCCAGCGCCGCCGGATCGCCCTGGTAGCCGAGGGTCCGCTGGATGGGAAGGTTGTCGGGTTCGCGGTTGCCGCTTTGACGCCTCCTGAATCGGAGCTGGAGTCGATTGCCGTCGCATCTGCTTTCCAGCGACGAGGGGTGGCCCGGCAACTCTTTCAAAGAATGGCGAACGCGTTGCGAAGAGAAATGGTCGACGAAGTGGTGCTTGAAGTACGGGTTTCAAACCATTCGGCCCAGACAGTTTATCGCTCGTTAGGATTTGCAGAGGTGGGTCTTCGATCGGATTATTACTCCGACCCGGTTGAAGACGCGCTGGTGATGCGACTCACATTGGACTGAGAAGGAGATGCCGGGCGCGGGGGCAGGATGCGAGCGGATGCGAATTCCACAGCCCGTCGAGAAATTATGTGCGTTTGCCGCTTGCCGTTTGTCTTACCGGAGAGCTATATGTAAATGTTCAATCAAAATCGGGGGTGCTTGATGGATGAGATAAAGGACTCAACGCTGGGCGAAGAAATTGATCGCCTGCACGCAGAACATCGCCGCTACGCTCAGCGACTAGAAGAGTTGATTCAAAAGCCGTACCTCTCCGAGGATGAGCAGCTTGAAGAGGTTCGTCTGAAGAAGCTGAAACTCCACGCCAAGGACCTGATCTTCGCTCTCGAGCACCGTTCAGCGGTGGCTGTTTAGGCGAAGCGGACAAGTGGCGCTTGCGGGCGATTTGCTTGCGGGCCAAGGAAGTGTTGAACTGACGGTTGATGCCGCCCTCGCAGGAGGGTGTGTCCCGCCGGTGGAGCGAAGTGCTCCGGTGCGATCGCACTGCGAACCATGACAGATTCTCGTGCCAGTCATTCCAGTTGTTCATTCCAGAAAACTTATTGATGCTTGCGTGCCGCACAGCGGAGGGCGGGCAGTTGTCTCGGTGAGCCGGAGCTCTCGGTGCCCCGCGGGAGAACTGATGCATCATCTGCGGTGCGAGCAACCGTATAATCGTTACGGACGATGGTTCGTGACGGCTATATCTACGCGTTAGGTCTACTGGCGGTGGCGGCGGTGGTGACCTGGGCCACACACGCCTGGGTCTGGGCGATTATTCCGCTGTTTCTGGCTCTGTTTTTTCTCTGGTTTTTTCGCGATCCAGAGCGGCTGGTTCCCGCCGGAGAGGGCCTGATCGTGTCGCCGGCAGACGGCCTGGTGACGGAGACGGCGACCATTGACACGTCGGAAGGGCAACGAAAGCGGATATCGATCTTTCTAAGTGTTTTTGACGTGCATGTGAACCGGTCTCCGATCGCTGGGGTTCTTGGCTCGGTTCGCTACCAGAAAGGGCAATATCTGAATGCGATGAACCCAGCCTCGGCGGATCGCAACGAACAAAACATCGTGACGGTGCACGGTGGCGGTTTTGAGGTGACGTTCAAGCAGATCGCCGGCTTGCTGGCGCGCAGGATCGTCTTCAATCCGCTTGAGGGGGACATGGTGGAACGCGGACAGCGCGTGGGCATGATCAAGTTCGGGTCCCGCGTGGACGTTTTGATTCCGGCAGAGGCGGAGTTTCGTGTGAAGAAGGGGCAGCGCGTGCAGGGGGGTTCGAGCGTTCTAGCTCAGATGCCGGACGCCGAGATGTCGACTGTGTTGACTGCTCGCAGAGCGGTTCGAACCACGATGGTGCCGGAGCACCAGGGCGAAGGAGCCATGTGAACCACCGCGATCCGGCGGAGATGAAGGCCAGGAACCGGGCGCGATTGCGCCGCGGGATGTTTTTGCTCCCGTCGCTGTTCACGGCCGGCAATATCGGCGCGGGTTATTTCTCAATCACGCAAACAATGGCGGCTATTGGCGGCAGCGGCGAGGCGCATACACACCTGGATTGGGCAGCCATCGCGATCCTGTTCGCAATCCCGTTTGACGCGCTTGACGGCCGCATCGCGCGCATGACAAACACCAGCAGCGACTTTGGCAGGGAACTGGATTCGCTTGCCGACGTGATCACATTTGGGGTGGCGCCAAGTCTGCTTGCCTACATCTGGGGCTTTTCGTTTCTTCCGGACTCGGTCAACGAGCAGTTGCGCCAGCACCTGTTGCAGGCGGGCGGTTTTTTCTGCTTTCTGTTTCTTATCGGCGGGGCGTCGCGGCTGGCGCGATTCAACATCAGCCATGATCCCAAGCCTCGCAACCCAGGGCGTCCAGACCGCAAGTATTTTGTGGGGATGCCGATTCCAGCCGCGGCCGGGCTGGTGGCGGCGACGGTGCATTTCTTCAATGCCTATCCGATTGAAGCGTGGTGGGTGGCTATTCCGTGGCTGATCCTGGTGGGCGTTCTCGGATTTCTGATGGTGAGCACCTGGCGGTTCTGGTCGGGCAAGGAAATCAATTTGACGCGGCGGCATCCGTTCCAGCTGCTGCTGGTGGTTTCGATCGTGCTCTACGTTTCTCTGCGCTATTCGCAGGTGGTACTGTTTACCGTGGCATTGGTATATATGTTCTCGGGAATTTGGGCGCGAGCGGCCTATTCGTGGACGCGCCGGCGACGAAACAGACCCGTAGGCGCGCTGGATGAGGCGCAGGAGCCCAATCCATTGCGTCACGGATAGAGCCGGTTGGTTTTTTTCCGTTTTGATCTCATGATGAAGCGAAACTCTGTTCCATAGAAGAGCCGACGGCTTCAAATGCCGCTATAGTTCTGCGAAAGGAATTCTGTGTATAAGATCGCGATTGCCGGCGCGTCCACGCTTTTGGGAAAAGAGTTGAAGGAAGCCCTCTCCGATTCGTCGCTGGGCGGGGCAAGCTTTGCGCTGCTGGATGCAGAAGAAGGATTGGGGCAGATCGACCAGGTTGGCGACGAGGTGACGTTTGTCCAGGCAATCGAACCGGATGCATTCGATCGCGTGGATTTCACGTTCTTCTGCGGCAGCGAAGAGATGACATTCCGGCACTGGCGGCAGGCCCTTCGAGCCGGGTCAACGGTGCTGGATCTTTCGGGTGCCCTCGACCAGGAGACGGGAGTGCTGGTGCGTGCTCCCTGGATTGGCGCCGATGCTGCGGATGCTGATTTATTCACGCCTGCCGTGGTTCCGGCGCACCCTGCGGCCCTGGCCTTGTCATTGATCATGGAGCGGTTGCAGTCCGCGATTCCGGTGCGCTCGGCTGCGGTGACGATGCTCGTGCCTGCAAGCGAATTCGGCCGTGCCGCCATGGACGAGTTGCACCAGCAGACGGTGAACCTGCTCAGCTTTCAATCACTGCCGCGCAGCGTGTATGACGCGCAGGTGGCTTACAACGTACTGGCGGGATTTGGCGAGAACACCAAGGTGAATCTGTCGAGCTACGAAGCGAGAGTACGACGCCACGTGGCAGCCCTCGCGGGGAATCGCTGGCCGAACCCGGCATTGCAAGCAGTCCATGCGCCCGTTTTTCATGGTCACGGATTTTCAATTTTGATTGAGCTTGAGCGTCCCGCAGAGCCTGCTGCGATCGAGGAAGCACTGAATGGAGATCACCTCGATCTTATTCTCGAGGACACGGATTCCCCGTCGAGTGTTTCTGCGACCGGCCAGAATGATATCTCGATCCGAATGCGGCCGGAACGGGGAAGCCGCAATCCCGCTGCGGCGGAGAGATTTTGGTTGTGGGCGGCGGCAGACAATCTGCGGTTGTTCGCGCTGAATGCAGTGGAGTGCGCTTTGGACCTGCGCCGTCTGAGACCGCAGGGAACGGTGCAATGAAGGGGCGAAAGATTTGCGAGCGGTGGCGTGGCGGACGAATGCACTACCGGAGACAGCAACGCGTCCAGAGCTGCTCAATGAAGCTGTCGGTCATTCCCGCGATGTAGTCGGCCGCAGTGCGTGCGAGGCCTTCGGCGGGGATTTGAGCACGATGATCCTCGGGCATCAACTTCGGATCCTGCATCAGCGCTGAGAAAACTCCTTCGATCACTTCCGTCCCGTGAAGGTGCACCTCCTCCATGCGAGGGGAGTTGTAGAAATTTGCATAGAGGAAATGCTTCGCTTCAGAGCGTTCGGCCTCAAGAGCCGTGCTTAGCTGGGCTAACCGGGCTGGGGCTCTGCGAACCTGCTGCAGCGTTTCGATACCAAAGGACGCGACGCCGAGGCGGATTTCTTGAATGAGATCGGTGACAAGCGCATTCAAGACGCGACGCAAGGCCTCATAGATCGTGATCTTCGCGGACGCCGCGGGGTACTGAGTGACAGCCATGTCGTGGAAGCGACGGAAAAGCGGAACGCCTTCGCGGACCTGTGAAAGCGTGAGAATGCCGGAGTCGAGACCATCGTCGAGATCAGCGGTGAGATAGGCGATCTCGTCGGCGAGATCGATGAGTTGAGCTTCGAGAGGAGGGCGGCTGTCGAGGAAGTATTCCGCCAGCTCGGGATGCTGTGCTGAGGTGTAATCGCGCGAATGCTTCACGATTCCTTCGCGGACGGCGAGGGTGAGGTTCAGACCCCGAAAGGCGGCGTAGCGCTCTTCAAACCAGGTGACAATGCGTAGGGCATGCAGGTTGTGGTCGAAGCCGAGGCCGTGCCTCTGGAGTGCATGATCGAGGGCTTTTTCACCGGCGTGGCCGAACGGGGGGTGCCCGATATCGTGGGCGAGCGCAAGCGCTTCAGCGAGCTCCACATTCAAACCCAGGGTTTGTGCCACGGTTCGCGAAATCTGAGCCACTTCGAGGGTGTGGGTCAGGCGGCTGCGTACATGATCGCCGGGAGAGTCGTCGACGAGGCGCGTGAATACCTGGGTTTTTCCGGCAAGCCGCCGGAAGGCACGGGAGTGAAGGATGCGCGCAGCATCCCGCGAAAATTCGCTGCGGTACGGGTGAGGGCGCTCTGCGTACTTCCTGCGCGTCAGCTCACCGCTTCGATCGACAGCGATGCCGGAAGGAAGAGTGCCGGCGATTTTTTGTTCTCCCGTTGTCATCCGTCATCCAGAAGCGCTGCTTTCAGGTTACTCCCCATCGTGAGCGCCGCTCCGCAATCAGCGCGGCCGGAGGCAGGCCTGCGGGTGCTGACGATCACCATGGACGCGCAGACCGGAGTGGTATAAGGTTTCTCGTACATTCAGGATGGACAGTACAGGCCGGGTGAGAGTACGATCCAGCCGGAATTTTCAGGGGAGTATCGGCACAAGCCTGCTCATTGATTAGTCGCAAGGACTTTCACACAGGACCGGAGGCAAGCATGAAGACCGTACAACGGATGGGATTGGCAGTTCTGGGTCTGATGGTGGCGTTCACAACGGGGTGCGAGCGTCATTCGAACAAAGAGGTCTACTATCTGATCTCGGCCAATATGAATCTGCCGTACTGGCAGGCCGCGGCGTCGGGATTCAATCATGCGGCGGGACAGTACAAGGTCACGGCGAGGGTTGAGGGGCCGGAGAATCTCGATCCGCAGGCGGAACTCGCGGAGCTGCAGAAAGCGATCGCCGCCAAGCCGGCCGGCATCCTGATCTCCGTGTCCGATGTTTCGGTGCTTCAGCCTGGGATCAACGCGGCGATCGAGGCGGGAATTCCGGTGATCACGATGGACTCGGATGCATCGGGCAGCAAGCGGCTGTTTTTCATCGGCACGAACAACCTGGATGCTGGACGGCTCGGCGGACGCCGGTTGATCGAAAAGATGGGCGGCAAGGGCAACGTGGTGTTCTTCACGTTGGCGGGCCAACCGAATACCGAAGAGCGGTTGAAGGGATTCAAGGACATGCTGGCCACCCGGCCTGAGATTCATATTGTGGACGTGGTGGACATCAAGGGCGATGCGCGTGTCGCGTTCGACTCGACCCAACAGATGCTTGCGCAGACCGGGGCGAAGAAAATCGATGCGTTTGTCTGCCTGGAGGCATCAGCGGGCAAGCAGGTGGCTGAAGTGGTGAAGCGCGGAAACGCCAATGATCGCGTGGTGCTTGCATGGGATACCGACCAGGGGACGCTGGACGCGATCAAAGCCGGGACCATTGACGCGACCATCGCGCAAAAGCCCTGGACCATGGCGTACTACGGGCTCAAGTCGCTGGATGAGATTTTCCATGCACCGCCGGCACAGCTCAACAAGGACTACAGCCAGGATCCCTTCTCGCCGTACCCTGATTTTGTGGATACCGGAACGTCACTGGTGGACAAGAACAACGTGGATATGTTCATTGCGGCGGAAGCGCAAGCGAAGTAGCCGGAACCGGTCCAGCGCGTTCGATCGCGTGACCTTCGCCGAAGGCAAATGTAAAATCGGCGGCCCCACGGTGGAGGCCGCCGATTCTTTTTGACTGCGACGAGGGCTCGTTTATTCGGGTTTGGGTGCGCCGGTCACGCTCTCTTCTTTGGCCAGCTTGACGTGAGCATTTTCGAGTTTCTTCTGCACCTTGCTTACATCGCCCGGCTCGACATCGGCAGGCACCGACTTGGCGAATTCGGAGAGGGAGAGCTCCCACTGGGCAGCTGCGAGACGGATGCGTCCGGTTTTCTCATAGAGATCGCCGAGGTGCTCGTGCACGGTGGGATCGGTTTGCTCGCGATCGACGGCCTGGCGCAAATTCTCCTCAGCAAGCTCATACTGTCCGAGCTTGAAGTACGCCCAGCCGAGGGAGTCGAGGTAGGCGCCGTTCATCGGCTCCTGCTCAACGGCTTTGCGGATCATCTTGACGGCTTCGGGCAGTTTCATCCCTTTATCGGCGAGCATGTAGCCGAGATAGTTCAGGACCATTGCGTTGGAAGGATCGATGTCGAGGGCCTGGCGGAAATACTGCTCCGCGGGCTCATAGTGCTTTTGACGCTCTGCGAGCGCGCCGCGCAGAAAGAGCAGATATACGCGGTCATCCTTTTTGGTGGAGAGAGGCTCGGCCTTGTTGAGCGCATCCTCAGCGTCCTTCCAGCGGTGGAGGCGTGTATCCATCTGCGCCATCGTGAGCCAAACGGTGCGATCCTTATCGCTGTTGGCGAGAAGTCCCTTGGCCATGGCAATGCCTTCATCAGCTTTGCCCTCGTCGGCCAATTCACCGGCCAACATCAACTTCAGGTCGTTGTTCTTGGGATTCTCAGCCACAGCCTTCTTGGAGACTTCAACGGCCTTGTCGAACATCTTGGCGTCGCGATAGGTGTCAACTTGGCCCTGGTAGCCCTGCAGCGCCTGGTCGCCGCCCAAATCGATCATTTTCTGGTATGCGCCGATCGCCAGGTCAATCTTGTTCTGCTCGTGGTAGACGCCGCCGAGCCGGGCAAGGAAGATGCTGCGATTATTTTTTTCCTCGGCCGTGTAGGCGCCATTGGCGTGGGCGGTCGCCTCGACCATCTTTTCGTAGGTTTGGGCGGCTTCGTCGTAGCGCCCCAGAACGTCGAGCAGCAGGCCTTTGTTGTAGCCAATTTCAAGCTGGTCAGAATTGTCGGCGTCGTTCTTGGTGGCCTTGTCGATGGCGGTCAATGCGTCTTCATATTTGGCCTGGCGCCGGAGGATTTCGGCGATGTGAACCTGAGCGCCCACATCCTCGGGATCGGCTTCAGCGACCGCGCGGAACTCCTTCAACGCGGCATCGAGCTGTTCATCATTGAGCAGCGCCTGCGCGAGAGCACCCATGGAGCGCGTGTCACCCGGTTCCAGGTCTGCGGCACGCTCATAGGCGGCGATCGCATCCTTGGGGCGCTTCAACTGGTCATATGCGGCGCCGAGCGCAAACTCCATTTTGCTGGTCCGTTCGGCTTCGGGAACCGCTTCGATGACCTTGGCTGCATATCCGAGGCTGCCATTTTCGGCATAGATACGAGCAAGGTTCAGGACGACTTCCTCTGAATCTGGTTCGATGCTCTGCGCGATCTTGAACTGGTCCTCGGCTTTCTGGGTCTCATGCTTCACCGTGTACAACTGGCCGAGAACCATACGGTCCTCAACGCTTTTCGGCTCCAATTGAATAATCTTTTCGTATTCGGCGATTGCCTGATCGAGCACGTTGCCGCTCGGCGAGGAGGAGGAAGGAGCATTCTGGGCATCGCTCAGCTGGCGAAGGTAAATTCGCCCCAAAAGCTTATGGGCATCGACATCATTGGGGGAGTTCTTGAGAAGGTTGCGTGCGGTTGTCTCGGCATCGCGAGTGTGTCCGGGAAGGCGGAAGTAGAGTTCCGCCAGCGCGTCGTTCAGCTCTGAGGAATTCGGATCGGCATTGAGGGCAGCTTTGTACTCCTCGATCGCATGCGTGACATATTCCGAACGGCCGGAGTTGACGGCTTCTTCTTCGTAGACGTCGGCCATGGCGGCATGAAAATAGGCCTTGGCCCGATCGGGCTCCGTCGGTGATGCTTGATGCGACTGATTTGGCGGGAGTTGTAGAGCAGGCGCCTTGGCTGGATCTGAGGAATTGCCCGCGGGAGTTGCGCCGGACGGGTTCTGCGCGTGGGAGGCCACGGCCGGTGCAAAGATAAGCGCAGCGATCGAGAGCCAGAAGGGCGTCAAGTGTGGTTTTAAACTCATCATCGGTGGAGTTTCCAAGCCTTTCAGACCGGGCGTGTTATGAAAGAAGACATCCCGGAATCCACAAGGCTAGCCTGCAGGCGGCCGGGCCAACCTGCCTCTTGTAAAGACGATTTTACCGTTGAATGGTCGCAGTTGCGCGCCGAGGTCGGGTATTTTCGCACCGAGGTCTCGGGTTTGCACCTCTGCCAGCGGGAAGGGGATTCGGTGCGGTGAAAATTGATCTCGGATCAGTGCCGGAAATGCCGGATTCCGGTGAAAACCATGGCCATGCCAAGTTGATCGGCCGCGGCAATCACATCCTGATCCTTGACCGAGCCTCCCGGTTGAATCACCGCGGTCGCGCCAGCGCCGGCCACCGCTTCCAGGCCATCGGGAAATGGGAAAAAGGCGTCGGAAGCTGCGACACTTCCCTTGAGAGGGAGCACAGCTTTTTGGGCTCCGAAGCGGGCTGCATCGACACGGCTCATCTGACCGGCGCCAATGCCAACGGTTTGACCGTCCCGGGCGTAGACGATCGCGTTTGATTTGACGTGCTTGCAGACGCGCCATGCAAAAAGCAGGCTGCGCAACTCCTCCGCGGCGGGCGGACGCCACGTGACGACCTTCAACTCGGCCTCTGTGACTCGCCCGGTGTCGGCGTCCTGCAGCAACATGCCGCCGGAAACCTGTTTGACGACCGGCACGGCCGGGGCCGGCTTGACCTCGACAAGACGGAGGTTTCTCTTGGCGGCAAAGCGAGCGCGGGCATCGTCGGTGAAGGACGGCGCAGCGATCGCTTCCACGAAGAGTTTGGCGATTTCTTCGGCGGCTTCGGCATCGACCGGGCGATTGATGCCAATGACACCGCCAAAGGCGGAGACGGAGTCGCAGGCGAGTGCTTTCTTGTAGGCTTCGAGCACGGTCGAGCCGGTTGCCGCGCCGCAGGGGTTGGTGTGCTTGATGATGGCGACCATCGGCTCATCGAATTCACGGGTCAGTTCCCAACAGGCATCGAGATCGACGAGGTTGTTGAAGCTCAGCTCTTTGCCTTGCAACTGGGTTGCACCGGCAATTCCAAGGCCCGTACCGTCGGAGTAAAGTGCCGCGCGTTGATGAGGGTTTTCGCCATAGCGCAAGGACTGGGCGAGCGGGAAGTTGATGCGCAGGGTTGAGGGAAGCATCTGGGGTGCATCCGACCGTGCTTCCGGCGCGATTGGCTCGCTCGCATTTGGCGCGCCCGCAATGCGGTCAAGGGTGTTGGCGATGGCGGAATCGTAAGCGGCGGTCAGGGCAAATGCCTGCCGGGCGAGCCGCCAGCGAGTCTCGCGGCCTAGCTTGCCTCCGGAACCCTTCAGTTCGTCGATGAGGGCGGGATAGTCTGCCACTCTGGTCACGATGGCCACGTCTTCGAAGTTCTTGGCGGCGGAACGAACCATGGAGGGTCCGCCGATGTCGATGTTTTCGATCAGGTGCCCGAAGGCGACACCTGGCTGGGCGGCTGTCTTCTCGAAGGCATAGAGGTTGACGACGACCATGTCGATGGGCTCGATGCCATGAGCGGCGACAGCTGCTTCGTGTTCCTTGTTGCCGCGGATGTAGAGCAGTCCGCCGTGCACACGCGGGTGGAGCGTCTTGACGCGGCCATCGAGCATCTCTGGAAAGCCGGTGAGGTCGCTGATGTCCTTGACCGTTAGACCCGCTTCGCGCAGCGTGCGTGCCGTGCCGCCCGTCGAGACGAGTTCCACGCCGAAGGTTGCGAGCGCCTTCGCGAAATCGACCAGGCCGGTCTTGTCTGTCACGCTCAGCAATGCGCGCCGAATCTGCTTTTCCCCGCTCACTGTCCGCTCCTTATCAGCTTGATCCCTCAATTTGAGAGCATTTTGAAGGCAAAGACCAAAGACCAGAGTACAACCCCGTCAGCCTGTGGCTGTGTGACGGAGCGTCGCGCGCCAACCGCATTCCGGTACGGAGTGTGGGGTGATGCAGCAGCGGCGATGCACAACCTGCGCTGAGGAATTGCTTTACGATGACAAGGTGGGAAGCTATCCTCCAACACCGCACGAGCCCGGCACAGTCCACGTGAATGGGCAGGCATCGCAGCCAGAAGTGTTACCGCCGGCGGGCGGATATACCGTGCAGCGGCGAAGGGTAAGCCGCTGGCCGACGTGGGCTTCTTCTCCGGCGACCTACATCCTGGTTGGAATCAACTGCGCGGTTTACCTGGCGATGATTGCGAAAGGCGTGAGCCCGACTGAACCCACGATCAGGCAACTCATGTTCTGGGGTGCAGACAATGCGGACGCCGTTCTGATTGCCGGACAATGGTGGCGAATCGTGACCGCGATGTTTGTGCACGTCGGGTTTCTGCATCTGGCACTGAACATGTGGTGTTTGTGGAACCTGGCGCTGCTGGCGGAGCCATTGATGGGCCCAACCGGGGTCATCGCGGTCTACATCCTGACCGGAGCCGCAGGCAACTTGCTTTCCACCTTGTACAACTGGTTTCACCCGATGCAGGATTCCGGCGGCATCAGTTTTGCGGTTGGTGCGGGCGCATCGGGCGCGGTGTTCGGGATCGCGGGCGCATTGATTGTATTGCTGAAGTCAACGCGCCTGCCCGTGCCGCCGATTGAGTTAAGCAAATTACGCAAGTCGGTGATCTACTTTGCCGCGATCAATCTCGTGCTTGGATTCGGCATCAGCTTCGGAGCGTCGATGACGCAATCGGGGGTACGAATCGACAACATGGCGCACTTGGGCGGATTCACCAGCGGGCTGCTGTTCGCAATGCCCATGGTTCCGCGACTCGGGTCGCTGCGGCAAGTCTTTCAATCGCGTCTTCGGGTGGCGATACTCATGTTGGCAGGCATCCTTGTCCTCTTCGGCTTCTACCTGTCCAGAGTTGCGGGCTGAACCGCGCCGACGCGTGCCGGAGCTATGCGAGAATATGTGTGGTCGCACTTGCCGAGTGACTTCAAGCGCACTCAAACATTCAATCCGATCGTTTCCTTCAACCCTCTGGAGGAACTCATGGAACGCCGCACATTTTTGAAACAAGCTGCCGTCACTGCTGCAGCGGTTGCGTCTGCAAATTCGCTTCGTGGAACTGCGACGCCAACGAATCCCATTGCAAAACGTACGCTCGGCAAGACGGGCGTAAAGCTCTCGATCATCGGCTTCGGCGGAATCGTGGTGATGGACGAGACGACGGGGCAGGCCTCGAACATTGTTGCCGAGGCGGTCGATCGCGGCATCAATTACTTCGATGTGGCGCCTAGCTATGGCAACGCCCAGGAGCGACTCGGGCCGGCACTGGCGCCGTACAGAAAGAACTGCTTTCTGGCGTGCAAGACCGAAGGGCGGAAAAAGGATGACTCGCGCAAACAGCTCGAGGAATCGCTGCGCCTGCTGCAAACCGATCATGTGGACCTGTATCAATTCCACGCGCTGACGAAGATGACGGAACTGGACACCGTGCTTGGGCCGGGCGGCGCGATGGAGACCATGGAAGCGGCGAAGCAGGAAGGGAAGATTCGCTACATCGGATTCTCAGTGCATTCGGCTGAAACCGCGGTGGCTGCGATGGACAGGTACAACTTCGATACGATTCTGTTTCCGCTGAACTGGGTGCTGGTATCGCAGGCGGGATTCGGACCGCAGATTCTGAAGAAGGCGCAGGAAAAGAACATGGGCATCCTGTGCCTGAAGAGCATGGCCAAGACAGTGTGGCCTGCGGGCGAGCAGAAAAGCCATCCGGAACCAAAATGCTGGTACCAGCCGGCAGGCTTTCCCGATGAAGCGTCGCTGGGGCTGCGCTGGACGCTCGGGCATCCGATCACTGCCGCCATTCCGCCGGGGGATGAGCGTTATTTCCGGTTGGCGATGGACGTGGCGCAGAATTACAAACCGCTCGAAGCACACGAAGAGCAGGCGCTTTTGTCCGGAGGCCACGGCGTTGCGCCCATCTTCCACCTGGGCAATGACGTGTAGTTGCAGGGGCCTTAGCGCACCGCGGTCGCAGCGAATTTCTTGACCATGGCGAGGAGCAGTTTCCGGTCGCTCTCATTCAGATTCGTCGAGTAGCGGCGGATCTGGGTGAGAAAGCGAAGCTCATCGTCTGAGAGGCGCTGGGTATTGAACTGCCGGCCGACTGAATCTTCCGCGAAGAACTGGGAAATGGGCAGATCGAGCGCGAGCGCGATCTTGGAGAGCGTGTCGAGTGAGGGAACGGTGTGTCCGTTTTCGACGCGGGAAAGATAACAGCGCAGGAGGCCGGTTTTCTTTTCGATATCGCCCTGGGAGAGCCCTTTCTGCAGCCGGTGCGCACGAATAGTGGTGCCGATCTTCATCATGGGAGAGGTCCTCTTTGGAGCGATCCGGGGTAACTTCCTCGGTAGCTACCAGTGAGTTATTGGCTCAAGAGTTAACACGGCGCGGCTCAGGAAGCAACAAAAATCTGCGATGAGTAACACAAAAGGGTGACAGAACCGCCCTGGCGCGATGGAGACGGGTTTCTCCATCTGCCATTCAAGGCGTGAGAAAGGTGGAAGGGCGGAGGGTGGTCCGGGCGCCTCAGTAACCTAATCCGCTCGGGGTGATGATGGCCGAATGGAAGCATCAGAGATGCTTCACCAGGTAGACGATTCCCTCGATCGGGTTGTCGTTGTAGGCGGGGCAGGGCACGAAGCCGAGGTCGAGGTACATGCGATGTGCGGCAGCCATCGCTTCGGGCACGGTATCGAGATAGATTGCGGTGCAGTTTGCCGCGATGGCGCGGTCGAGCACGGCTTGCGCAAGCAATCTGCCAAGCCCCGTGCCGCGCGCTGCTGAACGAACCCAGAGGCGCTTCATTTCCCACGCATTGCGCGCAACGTTGGGCGGCAACGCGCGCCAGGCCACGAATCCGGCGGGCTCATCGACGATCCACGCCAGCAGGCAGCCGCCTCCCTGGTCTTCATAACCGACGGGCAAGCGCTCGGCTTCGTTCTCGAGGGATCCATAACAAAAGCGAGCCGTACCGGGCTGCGCAATCACGAAGCGGCCGTATTCGAGGAGTAGGGTTTTTGCGGCGACGAGCGACGGTGCTGGGGAGGCGCTGGAAAGCTGTTCGATATGCACGGTCAGGGACTCGGCTGAATGGCCGGACATGCCTGAGTTTACGATGGTTTCACACACCCTATGGCGTAAACCTTCCTGTTTTGTTGCTCGTCTGAATGAGCAGAGCGGTGTTCCCAGGGAGAATTCATGCGACGGCCGGCCACTCGTTGGACAGTAGCGGCAACTGCGATTGCGGCCAGCCTGGCAGCATGGGGGCAGGCTCCTGCGAATCCGCAAGCGCCTTCGGCGGCTTCTGCAGCTGAAACCACTCCAGCACAGGTTGCGCAGACGACGGCGGGCGGACGACTGCATGGAGTGGTGAAGAGCGGGAATGTGCCGCTGCCGGGTGTCGCCATCACGGCGCAAAACACGCTGACCGGAAAGCGCTATTCCACCACGACTGACATCACCGGCACGTGGTCGTTGAGCATTCCGCAGAACGGACGATATGTGGTCCGCACGCAGTTTGCTGCGTTTGCAGCTGGAGATCAGGAGGCGCTGCTGAATGCGTCGAATCACGATCAAGCGCTGAACTTTGATTTGGTCCTCGCCTCGAGGGCCGCGGCGCAGGAACAGCGGCAGGAGGGGCAAGCCGCGCAGGTCGAGCAGGCGATCCGCCAGTTGGCTGGGAGTGGGGCGCAGAATCTGAGCCTGATGAGCGCTCTTGGTGATGGGATCGACACGCAGAGCGGTACCGCGGGAACGAGTGGCACTGCATTGCCATCGATCGCGGGTAACGCCGACTTCAGCGATGAGTCGGTGGCCGTGACGGGACAGGCGGGCGCCGTGAGTCCGCTGGCCGGCGTGAACATGGACCAGCTGCGCGATGTGATGGAGACGCTTCGCTCTCAGAATGCGCTGCCGGGTCAAAATGGCCCAAACGGTCCGGGAGGGCAAGGCGGAGCACAGGGTGGCCAGACCGTCGCACAAGGTGGAGCTGCGGCGGCGATGCAAGCGAGCGGCGGGCTCTTTGGCGGTGGATTTGGAGGAGGAGGATTCGGAGGGGGATTTGAAGGAGGCGGATTTGGGGGAGGCGGTCGCGGTGGAGGTCGAGGAGGATTTGGCGGCGGCCGCGGGAATTTTCGCGGATTCAATCCCGGGCAGCCTCATGGCGCGATCTTCTGGAACGGAAGCAACTCCGCGTTGAATGCCGAGCCTTTCTCGCTGCATGGACCATCGGTGCAGCAGCCGGCATCCGGAACCAACAACTTCGGGTTGACGCTGATGAGCGCGCCCTACATTCCGCACCTGACCAAGCCAAGCGGAAAGGACACGGCGTTTCTTTCGTTGCAGGGACAGCGTAATTCCATGCCGATCAGCGAGTACGCGACCGTGCCGACGGATGCAGAGCGGACTGGCGACATTCCGGGGTTAGCTATGCCGATCGTGCCAGTGCCGCAGGCTGCCGCGCTGCTGAAGTATTATCCCGAGCCCAACTCACCGGGGCTGACGCAGAACTACCACCTGCTGACGACCCAGCAGTCAAACCAGACGCGTTTTGGCTTGCGCTATATGCGAGGGATTGGTTCCAATGCAACGCCCTTTATGGGACGCGGCGGAGGAAGACGCAATGGGCAGGCGACACAAGGGCTTCGCCAGAGCGTCAACTTCAACTACAACTGGAGCCATTCCGCGCAGGACGATGTGAGCATCTTTCCGCAACTCGGCGGGAAGAACTCGTCGAACTCCGACTCGCTGCAGGCCGGCTACACGATTGGCTATCACAAGCTGACCAGCATCTTCAATTCCAGCTGGAACCGGAGCAGCGCGCAGGCCACAAACTTCTTTACCAATGTCGTTGATGTTGCCACGCAGAATGGAATCCTGGGGCCTGATGGCGATGCATTGAATGCAAGCCCGCTCAACTATGGACTGCCCAACATCGTGATGAGCCAGTTCACGGGGCTGAGCCAGCAGCAACCGAGCTTCTCAGTCGCGCAGACGATTTCGCTGTCGGAAACGCTGAGCTGGATTCATAGCAAGCACAATCTGCGCTTTGGCGGCGACTACCGGCGTGTCCATCGGGATTTTCTGGGCGGATCGAACTCGACGGGCACGTTCTATTTCACGGGTGTCTATACGGGCAACCCATTGGGTGATTTTCTGGAAGGCGATGCGCAGGAGACGACGATCGATTCGGCTGTGGCCAAGAGCTATTTGCGCCAGAACGTGTTCGATCTGTATGCGCAGGATGATTGGCGCGCCCGATCGAATCTGACGGTCCTGTACGGAGTGCGGTATGAATTTTTTGCGCCGTACACGGAGAAATACAATCACCTGGCCATTGTGGACACGAATCCGGCGGACGGATTCACGGAGGCGGCGGAAGTGACGGCGGGAAATTCGGGGCCATTCAGCGGCGGGCTGCCTGATTCGCTGGTCTATCCTTTTCACCTGGCGGTTGCGCCGCGGGTGGGGTTTGCACTGCGCCTGCCGAAACAGACAGTGGTGCGCGGCGGCTTTGGCATGAACTATACCGTCAGCCAGTACGCCACCTTTGCGGCCGCAATGGCCCACCAGCCTCCATTTGCGAACGAGCAAACGAATCAGTCGATGGTTGTGGGGGACTTGACGTTGGAGAATGGGTTTCCCGCGCCGGCTACGGTCGGGAACTATGCGCTCTCTCCCTATTACGACTTGCCCTACGTACAGGTGTGGAACCTCGACGTGCAAAAGACGCTGCCCTGGGGCATCGTGGCCAACGTGGGCTATAGCGGAGCGAAGGGCGACCACCTCGATATCACGAGCGCGCCGGGACGGACTCCGGAAGGCGTCAGCTATTCCGGAGCACTCTTCAATTACGAGCAGTCAGTGGCTTTTTCGAAATTCAACGCGGGCACGCTTCGCCTGAACAAGCGCCTGAGCACTGGCATTTTCGTGGGAGCGAATTATCAATATTCGCACTCGATTGACAATGCGGGCTCGGTCGGCGGCACGTCGACGGTGGTCGCGCAGAACTGGCAGGATTTGCTGGCGGAGGAGGGGAATTCGAGTTTCGACGTTCGCCACAAGGTGAGCGGGCAATATTTGTTTGAATTGCCATTCGGGCAGGACAAGCATTACCTGACCACGGGCACGGCGTCACACATCTTCGAGGGATTCTCGATTTCGGGCAGCTTCGTGTTTGCTTCGGGGAGTCCGCTGACGCCCAGTTACGCGGCGAATGCATTGGAAGTTGCGCGGAACACGGCGGGGTCGCTGCGGCCGGATCGTGTGCCGGGGGTTTCACTGACAGCCGGCGGCGGTTCGCAGAGGGAGTGGTTCAACACGGCGGCATTTGCGCCGCCTGCGAATTTCTATGGGACTGCATCGCGGAATTCGATTCAGGGCCCCGGAACAATCCAAAACAACATGTCCTTGTCGAAGACAATGCAACTGGGCGAGACGCGCAGCATGGAATTCCGGGCGACAGCGACGAACGTGTTCAACACGGTGCAGTATTCGGGAGTGGATACGAGCGTGGACTCGCTGACATTTGGGCAGGTGACCTCGGCGGGGACGATGCGGCAATTCAGCTTTGTCGCGCGGTTCAGGTTTTGAGTAGCGGAAGAATGCAAGGTTGGATTCACAAGGCGGTTGCGTTGTTGACGGCGATACTGCTGGCAATGCCTGCGGGTCCGCTTGCGGACGCACAGAGCCCTGCATCGGCGCAGAACGGGTCTGAGCAGTCTCAAGGCGGGCAGGTCAAGCCGGATACGCAGGGCGGCTTTGTGATGAAGGTCAACGCCGAGTTGGTGTTGACCAACGTGGTGGTCCGGGACTCGAAGACGGGCCAGTTTGTGAAGGGGCTGACCCAGAACGACTTCAAGATTTATGAGAATGGCAAGCAGCAGCAGATCTCCACGTTCGACTATCAGAGCGTGGAGATGGCAAAGCCATTGAATGAAGCCACCGTCAGTGGCCTTGCGGCGGGCACAAAGGGTCCGGGAACGGAAGGGGTGGTTGTGGCAAAGCCCGAGGACCTGCGTAACCACCGGCTCATCGTGATGTTCTTCGATCTGACTTCGATGCAGCCGGAGGACCTGGATCGGTGTGTACAAGCTGCGCGGGATTTTCTGAAGAAGAAGATGCAACCGGCGGACCTGGTTGCCCTCGTTTCGCTGGGCGACACGCTGAAAGTCGACCAGGACTTCACTGCCGACAAGGATGCGTTGTACAACGAGGTCGGCGCGTACAACGGCACGGAAAGCCAGGGTTTTGCCGAGGGCGCCAATTCGAATTCGAACCAGGTGGAAGACACGACCGGCTATACGCCAGATGAGAGCGAATACAACGACATCAACACCGATCGCGAACTGTTTGCGCTGCGGGCGATCTCAAAGTCGCTCGAGAAGATTGGCGAGAAGAAGTCGCTGCTGTATTTCTCCGGCGGGATTTCGCGCGACGGCATCGAGAACCAGGCATCCTTGCGGGCGGCGATTAATGCGGCGGTGAGGGCGAATCTTTCGATCTACAGTGTCGACACGCGCGGGCTTCAGGCTGTCCTACCGCTGGGCGACGCCTCAACCGGAAGCCTGCGGGGAACCGGCGCCTACAGCGGCGGCGCGGTGATGAACAACATGAACCAGAATTTCGCCACGCAGGAAGTGATGGCGACGTTGAGCTCCGATACAGGTGGTAAGGCCTTCTTCGATTCCAACGATTTTGCGCCGGCCTTTGCGCAGGTGCAGCGCGACAGTTCGGAGTATTACGCGATCGGATTTCATTCCACCGACCTGGCGCGCGACGGCAAGTACCGCAAATTGTCGTTCAAGATCAATCGGCCGGGCGTGAAGCTGGAGTATCGGCCCGGGTACTACGCGCCGGCCGACTTCAAACACTCTGGACGCGAAGACCGTGAACGCGAATTGGAAGAGGAGTTGTCGAGCGACCTGCCGGCGACAGATATGGCGGTTTATCTCGACGCGATGTATTTCGAGCTGGATGAGAACCGGTTCTACGTGCCGGTTTCGATCATCGTGCCGGGATCGCAGATTCCGTTTGTGAAGGGCGGCGACAAGGACAAGGCAACGCTGGACATCATTGGGGAAGTGATCGACGAGGTGAAGCGGCCGATCGGGCAGGCGCGAGAAACGGTGAAGCTGAATCTCGATCCGTCGTTGCAGGCGCGGCAAAAGAACATTCAGTACACCACCAGCTTCAATCTGCCGCCTGGCAAATATCACCTGAAGTTTGTCGTGCGCGAGAATCAGACGGGGCGCATGGGCTCGTTCGAGGCGGATATTACGCTGCCCGAGATGAAGAAAATGCCGCTGAAGATGAGCTCCATCGTGCTTGCTTCGCAGCGGCGGCCTAGCAAGAAAGAGAATCCCCTGGTGCGCGAGGGCGAGGAATACGTGCCGAACATCAGCCACGTGTTCCGCCAGGATCAGCACTTGTACCTGCTCTACGAAGTCTATGATCCTTCGCGCGAGAAGATCGACGAGCATGCGAAGGGAGTGAAGGCGGGCATTGACCTGCTGAGCAGCCTCGAACTGATTCAAGGCTCGGTAAAGGTGTATGAGACGCCGATCGTGCAGGCGAAGACAGTGAATGTGGGCGGCCGTAATGCGGTGGCGATCGAATTGGATGTTCCGCTCAACGGGCTGAAGCCTGGACCCTACGTGTGCCAGTTGAACGTGATCGACGACGCCGGCGGAAGCTTCGCGTTTCCGCGCTTTGCCGTACTGGTGCGCGCACCGGCGCCGGCCGATCAGGCTGCTGTTTCAGGGAACTAGCGGCTTCAGTTCAGGCCCGGCTCGTTCAGCCGATCCGTTCGTCGAACCGGCAGACCATCAAGTTCGTTTTCCGGTGATCATCCGGAAAATGAACACCACGATGACGGCCCCGATGATCGCGACGATGATGGTGTAGATCATTCCTCCCGAAGACGCCAATCCGAGGTGCCGGGCCAACCATCCGCCGACGACGGCGCCGATGATGCCCAGGATGATGTCCACGAAAAAGCCGTAGCCACCGCCCTTCATGATCTTTCCGGTGGCCCATCCGGCAATCAAACCCACGAGAATCCACCACAGGAAATGCATGCTTTCCTCCGTTTCGATTGATGATTCTGATTCAAGTTGACGCGGAAGGAATGGGGGAAGTTCCAACGCGAGAAACCCAGGGGGATCCCCCGGCCGAGATACGCCGGGCATGCGCCGCATGTTAACTCGCTTGGTACCCGTTTGAGTATCAAGAAATGCACCCCTCTGTTTTGAAGGGCTATTTTTGTGTCGAATCCACGTATGCTGGCGGTACGAGGGCGGTATGGACAGGTATAACGAAGGGAAGGTTGGGGTCATCAGCGGGGCTACCGGAGGAATCGGGGCTGCGATCGCAAAGTCGTTGTCGAGGTCGGGGTACTCACTGGTGCTGACAGCTCCATCGATGGAGATGCTGACAGGGCTGGCATCGGAATTGGAAGGCCCCTGCACTGTTGTGGCCGCGAACCTGGCGGAAGAGTGCATCCCCAACATGCTTCTGAAGGCGGCGTTGGACCGGTTTGGCCGCTGCGACGTGTGCTTCAATAACGGCGGATTGCTCGAGGCCGGCACGATCGAGAGCGTCGAGATCGATCGCATCTGCAACATGGTGCGCGTCAACGTTGAAGGAGCTTTCCGGCTCGCGTACGTGTTCCTGAAGCACTTTGTGCAACAGGGATGCGGGCACCTCGTGAACACGTCGAGCGTGCTGGGCAAGCGAGTGCGGCCGACTGTAGGGGCCTATGCTGCGACAAAGTACGCGATTGAGGCTCTTTCAGAGGCTTTACGAATGGAGTTGTGCAGGACCGATGTCCGGATTTCCTGCATCGAACCGGGGGCCGTGCGCACCAGTGTGCATGACCGCTGGGAGGTCGTGCCCGCCGAGATGCTCGGCATCACCGATCCAACCGAGCCGGAAGACATTGCGCGGATGGTCATGCACGTTCTGGAACCGCGGGAATCCATGCACATTCCGGAAAGCTTCATGGTTGCCCAGGAGCAATTGGTCTAAGGCGCGTCCGGCGTGATCGTCGGGCTTTCGCTGGCGGAGTCACGGTAAGGGCAATGGCGGCAACCCGAACCGCAACAGAAGCCGCGCTTCAAGTGATAGGCCGCCGTAAAGACCATATAGGGACCCTCGAAGTAGTAGTCTTCCGGATCAAGCCCGGCAGGAGCGGCCGGGCCGTTCTCTTTGCGCGTGGGGTCCATCGTTCTATTCTCTCGGATTTTCGGCCGTACGGGTAGCGTGTGCTCGTTAGAATCGAGGCATGGCTTTGACTGCACAGGAACGTGCGCGCCGCATCAAGATCATTCTCTTTGACGTGGATGGAGTCTTGACAGACGGCACGATCTGGCTTGTTCCAGCACCCAGCACGGTGTCGACGAGTGCCGCGACACAGGCGCATCTTTCGCAACACGATGGCGAGATCGGTTTCGGGGTGCATTCTTCGACCATGATGGAGGCCAAGGGATACAGCGCACACGACGGCACGGCGATCTCGCTGGCTCGGCTAGGCGGCATAAAATGCGGCGTGATCACTAAGCGAATCAGCGAGACCGTAGCCACGCGCGCACGTGACCTGAAGCTCGAATTTGTTTACATGGGCCAGGCATTCAAAATGCAGGCCGTGCGGGAGATCATAGAGAAAGAGGGCGTGACGCTGGACGAGATCGCGTATGTGGGTGACGACGTGATCGACTTGCCGGTTATGCGCGAGTGCGGTTTTGCCGTGGCTGTGGCGAATGCACGCGCCCGGGTGAAGGCGGAGGCGCATTATGTGACGCCGAATGCAGGCGGCTATGGGGCAGGCCGCGATGCAGTAGAGTTCATTCTCGAAGCGAAGGGCCTGCTCGATAAGGTCATTGCTGAATACATCGATGAGAGGAACCCGATCTCGCCCGCAATGGACATCGGCAGGGGAAGCGACTAGAGCCGATCAGGACGCATGCATCAAGCTGTACGCAAGAATGACCAGCACGATCAGGCTCACGACCGTGTAGAGACGATCGCGTTCCAAATAGAAGCCGACCACCGAAAAGCCGACGCGGGCGACGGGCGTGGCGATCAGCAGCAACAGGCCGAATTGGATCAGGCCCTCGCCCTGAAATTGGCTGGCAGCGCGCAAGATCCCTGAAAAAGTCCTCAACTCCGACGGTTCGGTCACAAAGGTGTGGAAGGTGAGTCTTTCGGCATGGTGCTGGAACAGATAGACGCCAGCGCCTGCGAGAACGACTGCTGCAGCTGCCAGCACGCCCGTGCGGAGCAGCTTGCCGATCATGATTTCGAGGCGGTGGTCATCCATGAGAATCAGATCCTCCCCGTGAAGCCGTTCACGATCATCTCGATGGCGAGAGCCAGAATCACCAAGCCGAAAACAATTCGCAGCGTGCGGACGCGGGCATGGACCAGCACGCGCGTTCCGAGGAGCGCCCCGCCGAGCACGCCCAGCATGACGGGCATAGCGAGTCGCGGGTCGATGTAGCCCCGGCTGAGATATACACCTGCGCTGGCGGCAGCCGTGACCCCGATCATGAAGTTGCTGGTGGTGGTAGATACCTTGAAGGGGATTTTCATAGCCCTGTCCATGGCGATCACTTTGACGGCGCCGGAGCCGATTCCCAGCAGGCCCGAGAGAGTTCCCGCGCCAAACATCATGCTGAGGCCCGCTGGAACATTCCGCACCCCATATTTCCGGCGCTGACCCTCCATCGGAAACGTGCCGCCAAGCCGTAAGCGGCTTGCAAGGGGGTCGGATTCGGTCAGCAGCGCATTGTCAGGTGTCTTGTTGGTGAGAGACTGTAAAGCCGATTGGATGAGCACTACACCGAAGATCATCGCGATGATATGGGTGCTGGTGCGGGTGGCGAGATATGCGCCCAGGATCGCACCGAGTGTGGTTGCCATCTCGAGGAACAGGCCGATGCGAATGTTGGAGAAGCCCTCGCGCACGTAGGCTGCCGCGGCTCCCGATGACGTGGCAATCACCGAGACGAGGGATGCGCCTATGGCGTATTTGATATCGACGCCCAGCGCCAGTGCCAGCACCGGCACGACAACCACTCCACCGCCGAGACCGGTGAGCGCGCCCAGAAAGCCGGCGAGCGTCGAGACGAGCCAGACGACGATGGTGAAAGCCAGGACTGTCATGCAAGGGTGATCAATCGAGAAGGAAGGCTAGCTCACAGCGAGAGTAGTTGCGCTGTTTCATTTTACTTGGTTTGTGCCGCCGCGGATGGTTGCGTGTACGCCGGAAAGACGTTCTTGATGATTTCATTGCGGAGCGTCAGGCGCAAATCGGTGCTTGGATCCGGCTCGGTGTTGGATTCGGGATGGAGGGCAGCGGGCTGAGGAGCGCCCGTGTCTGTCGTGTTGACCGCGAGGATGGTTGCGCTGTGCCCGGCGGGATAGATCAGTAACTCGGAGGAGAAACCGCCCTGGTCGCCATCGTGATAGATGTAGCGGTGGCCATCGATTTGCAGAATGAAGAACCCCAGTCCCATCATTGGCTTTGCTCCGCCAGGACCAGAAGTGTAGGGCGTAGGTTTGTGGCCGGGTTCAATGGCCGGCAACAAGCCGGTCCATGCTTCCTCGAGAGAACTGCGTTTGAGAACGACCTGGTAGATCGGGTTTGCCTTATCTCCAATCAGGAATCGCGCATATTTGACCATGTCGGAGATGGGCGCCTTGAGGCCGCTGTTTGAAGTGGTGATGCCCGTATCGAAGTTGAATGGCTGTTGGGTGAGTTTGTCGCCGGCGCGAATATAGCTTGCCGAAACATCCGGCTCCAGAAAATATGGCGCGCGATCGAAGTAGCTTCTGGTCATGCCGAGGGGCTTGAGGATGTTCTTGTCGATGTAGACTTCGAAGTCGTCGCCGGTGAGGCGTTCGATGACCTGGCCCAGAAATACGTAGCCGAGATTGGAGTAGCTCCACTGCGAACCGGGCCTGAACGCGATGTGGGTGTACGGCAGCATGGCCGCGACCTGAGACCACTTGGTGGGTTCAAACGGCTGCCAATCGCAGTTGGTTGAATCGTCGCAATCCCATGGCCAGGTGGGATTGCGAAAGCCGGCACTGTGAGTCAGCAGCTCCCGGATTGTGATGTCGTCGACGGAGCCATAGGCATCATGTACCTGGCGCAATTCGGGCACGTATCGAACGGCAGGATCATCGAGTGACAGGAGACCGCGGTCGCGCAGTTGCAGAATCGCAATGGAAGTGAAGGTCTTGGTGATCGACGCCCAGTTGTAAGACGTCTGCTCATCGACGGGCTTATGGCCACCCTGGATGGCATCGCCGAATGAAAACTGGGTAGCCGGGCCCGTTCCGTGGACGAACGCGAAGCCTCCACCCACGATTCCATGCTGATGGAGCACGTTGTCAAAGCGCGCATGGAATGTTTCGATCTGCCCTCCAGCAAACGGAGGCACACATAGAGCAACGGTGACTACCGCGATCGCGGACGGGAAAGATGGCCGAGTGAGCATGCAGCCATGATACAGCCGGCTCTGTCGCTGCCATTGCCGGAGGCAGGCCGATCGCTAGTGGATCATTTTGGACTTGTGTTGCATGTAGTCCATGAGCAGGTATTGGCCGAGAGTGTCGGGTGTGGTGAAGTAGGCTTTGCCGCGGCACATCTCTGAGACCTTGTGGACAAATTGCACGAGGCCGAAGTCCGAAGCCAGCATGAAGGTGTTGATCATGATGTTCGAACGCTTGCAGCGCGCAACTTCTTCTAGCGTTTCGCTCACGACGAGTGGATCGAGCCCGTACGCATTCTTGTAAATCTTGCCGTCGGGAAGCGTGAGAGCAGAGGGCTTGCCGTCGGTAATCATGACGATCTGCTTCATGTCCTTGCGTTGTCGGGCGAGGATGCGCTGGGCGACGCGGAGGCCCTCGCGCGTATTGGTGTACCACGGTCCCACCTTGACGCGCGCGATTTGCGACACCGGCATCTCTTCCGCTGAGTCATGGAACAGGACGAGAGAAAGGGAATCGCCGGGATACTGCGTGCGAATGAGGTGCGAAAGCGCCATGGCAACGCGCTTGGCGGGTGTAAAGCGGTCTTCGCCGTAGAGAATCATCGAATGCGAGCAGTCGAGCATGACCACGGTTGCGCACGAACTCTGATACTCGCACTGGTGTACGTGCAGATCGTCGTACTCAAGGTTGAGTGGAAGCGTAATGCCTTCGCGCGCGATGGCGGAGCTTAGGGTGGTGGTAGTGTCGAGATTGAGGGTATCGCCAAACTGGTATCGCTGCGAAGCGCCCATTGCCTCGATGCCGGTAGCCCAATGCCGCGTATCGTGCCTGCCGTAGCTCGATTTGCCGAGAGATCCCATTAAATCCCGAAGCGTCTTGAATCCGAGAAAGTCCAGGCTCTTATCGGTCACTTCAAAACGAACCTCGCCTTGCACATCGCCGATGCCGCCGCCGATTTGGGTATTTCGAGGGTCGTTTTCCGGGCCGGTCGATGAGATGTAGTCTTCGCTTTCGAGGCGCTCCATCAGCTTCTCGATCAGATCATCGAGTTTGCCTTCAGCTGAGAGCTGGTCGAGCTTCTGCTGCATGGATTGATCGAAGAAATCGCCGGATTCGAGGATGCGCCGCAATGCTTCGCGTAAATCGTCGAGGTTATGGTCGAATTCCTGAAAGCGCGCGTAAGGATCTCGAAAGCCTGAATCGAGCAGGTAGTCAGACAGCGCCTGCAGCAGATCTTCCAGATCGATTTCCGACGCCAAGTCGCCGGTGTACTTGGTGTAGCGTACGCGCCTCATTCAGGAAAACACCTCGATCCTTGCATCCTTCAATTTAAGCCCCCGCCTCTTCGCGGGCGTCTGGCACGCTGCCATTCCTCGTAGTCCGTCTCGTGCTCAGCCCGCTCCTGACGATGGCCGGTCCGGTCCTGGGCCGCGTAGCCGTGCTCTTCATTGCGGGTGAGCTTGCGATGAGCGACCAGACCTTCCAGCAGAAATTCAGCAGCGGCGACAATCTTGGGCGCCGGATCGGACGATTTCACGTCAAGCGGAGTGAGCTTTTCGAAGAGACCCTGTATCTGCTTCAGGTCGCCTAGGGCTGACTCTGCAGGTTGATTGTCGTCGAGCTTCACCGTACCCCCGAGGTTGAACCAGAGCTCGATTTTTTCTGTATCGACGTCGCCAAAATAGCGATCAAACAGCTTCCCCACGGCGGTCCGGATCAAATCCTGCACGACCGTATCTGCGCCTCGCATTTCGCCTTCGTATTCGAGCTCCAGCTTGCCGGTGATGCCGGGCATTGCGGTATAGATATCGCTGACGCGCGGGAGCACCAGCATTTCGCGGTTCATTACGGCGCGTCTCTCGGCATTGGAAACAGCCAGCTCGAGTGTGGAAATTGGCAGGCGCTGGCTGACACCGCTTCGTTTATCGATCTTCTTGTCTTCGCGGGCCGAAAAAGCGATCTGTTCTACGACCTCGCGCACGTATTGGGGAATTTCGATCGGCGCGCCGCCGCGTTCGGCCCACGACTCCTGAGCGGTGATGGCGATGCCCTCCTCGAGGGTTTCGGGATAGTGAGTACGAATCTCGGAACCGATGCGGTCCTTGAGCGGCGTAACGATTTTGCCTCGCGCCGTGTAGTCTTCGGGGTTGGCGGTGAAGACAAGGGCCAGATCGAGCGCCAGGCGCACGGGATAGCCCTTAATCTGGACGTCACCCTCCTGCATGATGTTGAAGAGGGCGACCTGGATTTTACCGGCGAGATCGGGCAGCTCGTTGATTGCAAAGATGCCGCGATTGGCACGCGGCAGCAAGCCATAGTGCATGGTTAGTTCGCTCGAAAGGTCCTGCGCGCCGCGGGCCGCCTTGATGGGGTCGAGGTCACCGACAAGGTCAGCAACGGTTACGTCGGGCGTAGCCAGCTTTTCCACGTAGCGATCTTCACGGGATAAGTAGGCGACTGGAGTGGCGTCGCCGGCGGTGGCAATCAGGTCCCGGCATCGTTTGCACAGCGGTCGATACGGATTATCCCGGATTTCGCAGCCGGCGATATAGGGCATGTGCTCATCGAGCAGCCCGGTGAGGGCGCGAAGAATGCGGCTCTTCGCCTGACCGCGCAATCCCAGCAGGATGAAATTCTGTTTTGACAGCACCGCATTTACGATCTGCGGGATCACGGTATCTTCATAGCCGAGGATGCCGGGGAACAGGGCTTGTTCTGCCTTCCATCCCTTGGGAGATGACCCATCCGTGGGGGTCCCGGTTCGCAAGCGCGCGATCAGGTTTGAGCGCATCTCGTCTTTGATGGTTCGAGTTCTGAGGCACGCTTCAGGGTATTCTTGGCTGGTGCGCAGTTCCCCCAAGGTCTGGGGAAGAGGGCGAGCTGCAGGCATCGATCCTCCGATGGCCCGTCCGGTATTGCGGGCAGGCCGTGTGTATGTAGACGCGCGCCCAGGGCTTTTCGCTGCGAAGAGATTCAGCTTCACGGCAAGTGCGTGCCCTGCTGGGCCACGACAGCCGCGGAGGGGAAGATTCTGTCCAATCAGCGTCTCGGCGCCGTACTGCTGGATGCAGTATGCTCCCCATCGCTCGACTTCCGATAGTCCCCACTGATTTCCTCGGGTGCGCCCCTTAAGGGGGGCGTTGAAAACCGGTTCAATGGGGCTGCCTCATCCAATGCGCGATCGAAACCCCGCTGAGAATCAGACAAAGCGCGATAAAAACGGCCATGCTCCATTCAAAGGGAGGAGATTTTGCGATGCCGAGAATCTGCTTGCCGAATTCAATCGCAAGGATTGAGATCAGCGTGAAACGCACCGCCCTCGCGCAGAAATTAACGACAAGAAGGCGCCAGAGCCGGTATTTCAGAGCCGCTGCCCCGGCGATCACGGTTGTGAAGGGAAACGGGGGTGGCGCTAGTCCAGCCACGGCGATTGCCACACCGGCGTGGCGACCCATATGACGTTTCAGGTTTTCGTATCGCCTATGTCCTGCAAGCCGCCGTATTCCTTCTTCGCCCAGTTTGCGGGAGACAAGTGCCAGCAGTAACGCTCCGATCGTAGAACCGAGGGCCGCCATGAGAACGTACCAAGGCATGCCCTTGTGGTCTCTGGCGACCATGCCGACCACCACGAGATCATTCCCGAACGGGAGAACCAGAAAGGACGAATCGAGGACGCCCATCGCGAACGGGCCCGCATAACCAAGCTGCATGAGGAAATGCAACAAATGCTGGATGGGTTTCACTGGTTCTCAAATCCTGACTGGAGGCACTCGGATCTTGCGCACGATAAGTTAGATTCAGGAAAATGACCTCGCGTCCGGACAAACTCCGTGAAAACACAAGGAATAGGGTTATTGAGGGGGATCCGGGACCTGCGGCCATTTCAAAAGCGAGTGCGAGGAATTCCGGGTGATCGGATGCCGGCACGCGCTTCGCCAAATGTCCGATCAAGTCCGGCGGCAGAAGCATCTAAGCAATTGCAGAAAAGTGGTTCATTGAGCCCAGGGGCGCGAACTCATTCGAGGACCGGTGACCCTGGAAGGCAGGCCTGTGTTTTGATCTGTATCGCGCCCATTCTGGTTCCAGCAAGCCTCGTGATTCTGGGCAGCATTGCCTTGTTGCTGATGGCAGCGTTGCTGCTGGCAGGTGTCTTTGCGCCGATGCCGCGCTACAGGATCGCCGGGGCACATGAGTTGCCGGACATCGATTCGCACGCATTCCTTCTCCTGCTGGAGTCCCTGGTGGATGCAAAGGTGAACCGAACCGGAAACCTCGAGGTTCTCGCCAACGGGCCGAGTTTCTATCCTGCTGAATTGGACGCGATCCGCGCGGCGAAGCGAAGTGTCAACCTTGAGGCATACATTTTCCAGAAGGGCGAAATCAGTTCGCAATACATCCAGGCGATGGCGGAAAGAGCCCGCGAAGGCGTGCAGGTGAATGTGGTGATTGACGCCTTCGGCAGTCTGGGCGCCAAAAAGAGATTTTTTGAGCCTTTGATCGCGGCCGGCGGAAAGGTATTCCGGTATAACGGCCTTGCCTGGTACCGGCTGAGTCGAATGGACAATCGCACCCACCGCGAATTGTTGATTGTCGATGGGCGAATTGGGTTCATCGGAGGCGCCGGTATCGCCGATCAGTGGTACAAGGGTGAGCGCGGAAAGGCGCGATGGCGCGACACGGTGGTGCGGGTGGAGGGCGAAGCGGTTCCGAACCTGCAAGCCACCTTCGCCGAGAACTGGCTCGCAGCAAGCGGAGAGCTGCTTGTCGGCGATGCGTACTTTCCCGACATCGATTGCCCGCACCCGACAACCACGCTGGTGATCAACAGCACGCCTACCGTCGGAGGGTCGACTCGCGCGCGGGTGCTGTTTCAACTGCTGCTGACATCTGCGCGGCACAGCATTTCGATCACGACCCCATATTTTCTTCCCGACCGGGGGCTCATGCAGGAGCTGTGCAGTGCTGTTGAACGTGGCGTAAGAGTGCGCATTCTCGTACCGGGAGTAAAGAGCGACCATCTGGTCACTCGAAGCACCAGCCGCGGCGCCTATGGGAAGCTTCTGGAAGCGGGCGCAGAGGTTTATGAATATCAGCCAGCCATGATTCATGCCAAAGTAATGTGCGTTGATTCATTATGGTCTGTCATTGGTTCCACAAACTTCGATAATCGCTCTTTTGGGCTGAATGATGAGGTGAATCTGGCCATCCGCGATCGTGCGGTCAGCCTCCGGCTTGAGAACGATATGGAGGCTGATCTGAGACAGAGCCGGCGAATCTCACTGGATGAATGGCGGCACCGAGCCGTGACGGAGCGCGCAACCGAGTTACTGGGATGGGTATTTGAAAGGCAACAATAACATCGTGGCATGTGGAGTCCGAGTTGCGACCTACAACGTGCATAAGTGTCGCGGCTTTGATGGCCGCGTTGCGCCGGAACGCGTTGTATCGGTGATCAAAGAACTAAATGCCGACATATTGTGTCTGCAGGAAGTAGTGAACGCGCCGGGCAAGCCTCTGATTCCCGGGTCGCCCCGGATCTACGATCAGGCGGGTGAGATTGCGCGCGCATTGCCTGGGTACAGATCGGCTTTTGGGGCCAATCGGCCGCTGCATGGCGGCGTATATGGCAACATGACGCTGACGCGGCTCCCGTTGAAATCCTGGCGGAACTACGATCTCACACGGCCGGAGCGAAGCCGCGAAGAGCGTGGCGTGCTGCAAACGGAAATTGAAATCGCCGATGGACAGACCCTTCAGGTATTCAATGTTCACCTGGGGACGGGCCCGGTGGAACGGCGTTACCAGGGCGAGAAGCTGCTGAGCCGGGAGATCCTGACGCACCCTAAGCTAACCGGGTCCAGGCTTGTACTCGGAGATTTCAATGAGTGGACTCGGGGGCTCACGACACGGCTGCTGAAGAACGAGTTTCAGAGTTTCCGGCCACATCATGTGCTGAGGTTTCCGCGAACTTATCCGGGGATGTTGCCCTTCCTCAGCCTCGACCATTTCTACTTTGAGGCTCCGCTTGAGCTCGAAGGCGCCAGGCTCTTCAGAACGCGTAGAGCATTGGTTGCGTCTGATCACCTGCCTCTCATCGCGGACTTCCGTATCCGAGACCTGGTTGCGTGACCAAAGACTTGACGGCTGGTTACGATTGTTCTTCGCGGAGCGGCCTTGGTCGTCTTGTGCTTTCAATTGCGGCTGTTAGAGAATAGTCCAAGTCTTTTCATGCCTTTAAGGTCGTGGGCCCCTCCCCTTCGGTGTGTAGCTCTAGATAGGGAATTCCGTCGCTACCATGACGCTGCTTTTCCCATTGCATCTCTCGTGGGTGGTACGTATGAAATGTGTGAACGCGGCGGTTCGTCGTGCATCTTTTACCTCTGCATTGCTTTCTGTTTATTTGATGTCCGGGTGCGGCGGTTCTGTGACGGTCAGAACCACGGTGACGCCTTTGACCATTGCCACGGCTTCGTTAACGAACGGGCAAGTGGGAACGGCCTATAGCGCAACCTTGATGGCAAGCGGTGGAACGGTTCCCTACACATGGACGGTGACCAGCGGAACGCTGCCATCCGGGCTTTCGCTCAATGGCTCGACGGGCGCAATCACGGGGACTCCGACATCGGCAACGAACGCGACCCCTTTGACATTTCAGGTCGCGGATTCGAGCAATCCCGTGCAGACCATGACGGCCAACCTGACGCTCACCATTGCGGCAAATACGACGACCGCGTTGTCGATCACGACGACGTCGTTAGGGAACGGGCAAGTGGGAACGGCCTATAGCGCAACGTTGGTGGCAACCGGTGGGACAACTCCCTACACATGGTCGTTGACGAGCGGAACGCTGCCATCTGGATTAGTGCTGAACTCTTCAAGCGGGGCGATTACGGGTACGCCCACTGTGACGGCCAACGCGACGCCGTTGACGTTCAAAGTGACTGATTCGAGCAATCCCGTGCAGACGAAAACAGTCAACCTGACACTGACGATTGCGGCAAATACGACAACTGCGTTGTCGATCACGACTACATCGTTAGCGAACGGGCAAGTTGGAACGGCTTATAGCGCAACGTTGGTGGCAACCGGTGGGACGACTCCCTACACATGGTCGTTGACGAGCGGAACGCTGCCATCTGGATTAGTGCTGAACTCTTCAACCGGAGCGATTACGGGCACGCCGACGGTGACTGCGAATGCGACGCCGTTGACGTTTAAAGTGACCGATTCGAGCAATCCCGTGCAGACGAAAACAGTCAACCTGACACTGACGATTTCAGCGAGCGCATTGTCGCTTACGACGACTTCGCTGCCCAATGGGCTGGTGGGAACGGCCTACAGCGCAACCCTGATGGCAACGGGGGGGACGACTCCCTACACATGGTCGTTGACGAGCGGAACGCTGCCCTCCGGTTTGACGCTGAACGCGTCAACCGGGGCGATTACGGGCACACCGACTGTCACCGCGAATGCCACTCCGCTGACTTTCAAGGTGACTGATTCAAGCAACCCGGTGCAGACGAAGACCGTCAACCTGACACTGACGATTTCAGCGAGTATCAGCGTGTCCATTTCCCCCGTGCGTGCCGGCCTCGAGATCACGCAGACGCTGTCGATCACGCCGACTACGACGGATGCTGCCGGGGTCACCTGGTCTGCTACGGGTTCGAGTTGCAGCGGAAGTTCTTGCGGCACGTTCTCTGCTTCCACCAGCTTGAATGGCGTGGCAGTCACTTACACGGCGCCGTCAACGGCGGGGCTCTATTCGATCACGGCCACCAGCAAGACACAGAACACGGTTTCCGCGTCTCTGTCAGTAGCCGTAACCGATCTCGCCGGTGTTGCTACCTATCACAACGATTTATCGCGGGATGGCGTCAATGCGCGGGAATACGCTTTGTCGCCGTCTACCGTGACGACTGCGACTTTTGGCAAGCTCTTTTCATGCGCGGTCGATGGCGCGGTCTATGCGCAGCCACTTTGGGTTCCGAATCTGACGATTGCATCGGTGAAACGCAACGTGGTTTTTGTGGCCACCATGGCCGACAGCGTCTACGCGTTTGACGCGGATTCGGCGGGGAGCACGTGCGTCCCGCTGTGGCATTCGAGCATGCTGGATTCCGCGCATGGGGCAACGTCGGGCGAAACAAGCGTGCCTTCGTATGGGCCGGGCTTTTTGGTGGGCCAGGGTGCTGGAGATATCGCACCCGAAGTGGGTGTGACGAGTACTCCAGTGATTGATCTTTCGACGAACACGATCTACGTGTTGTCAAAGTCGGTCGTTCCATCGGGACCGTCATTCTACCAGCGCCTGCACGCGCTCGATCTGATGACGGGAAAGGAAAAATTTTCCGGACCTGTGACGATTCAGGGCACATATCCAGGAACGGGGGACGGGAGCTCGACGACAACGTTTGTGCCGCAACAAGAGAATCAGAGAAGCGGCCTGGCCCTGGCGAACGGCGTTGTGTACATTGCCTGGGCTTCGCATGAGGATACCCCGCCATACTACGGCTGGGTGATGGGCTACAACGCCAGCAATCTGTCGCAGGCGAGCGTCTTAAACGTGACGCCCGATGCAGGCTGGGGCGGGATCTGGATGAGCGGCGGGGCTCCTGCGGTCGATTCCTCGGGGAACCTGTACCTGATCACCGCAAACGGTCAATTTGACGCGACAAACGGGTCAGCGCCGAACAACGACTATGGCGATTCATTCCTGAAGCTGAGTAGCGGCCTGAGCGTCTCGCAATACTTCACTCCTTCAGATCAAGCAAACGATCAGGCGAACGATAAAGATTTTGGTTCCGGCGGCGCCATGGTTCTGGTGGACCTGCCAGCGAACGGCAGTAACCCAACGCATCTGGTGCTTGGCGGCGGGAAAGACGGGACGCTCTATGTCCTGAACCGCGACGCGATGGGCGGCTACGGCGATTCGAACGCGTGGCAAGAACTAAGTACGGGCAGCGGAATCTTCGCGACAGGAGCCTTCTGGAACTCGACCTTTTATCTTGGGACAGCCAGACTAAAAATACAGGGATATGCACTGAATACTTCGACAGCCAAATTCACACTGCTGCCCAATGCGACGCCGACCACGTTTGGGTGGCCTGGGTCGACACCTTCGATTTCCTCCATGCCCGACAATTCAAACGGCATCTTGTGGGCGTTGCAAAACGACGCGTTCTGCACCGCGCTGGCGCAGAGTTGCGGCCCGACGATTCTGCACGCGTACAATGCCAACAATCTTTCCACGGAGTACTGGAACAGCACGATGGGTTCGGGCAACGCCGCTGGAAATGCGGTGAAATTTACGATTCCCACGGTCGCCAATGGCAAGGTGTATGTAGGCACACGCGGCAACAATGCCGGGGGCACCGACAGTACCACGTCGACCCCAGGCGAACTCGACGTTTACGGGTTATTGCCGAACTGACGCAGCCCGCGATTCGGATCTGAAACGGATTCGCGGCGGATGTGGTTGCTCACCCTTCTAAAGGGTCCCCTGGCCTGCGCCCGGGTCGGAAGACTATATTGATTCATCGAGAAGAAAAGCTTCCCAAGCGCTCCTGCGCGTCAGTGGCGATGCTTTGTGCGCGGGCCCATGCGCACCTTCTCATTGCACGCACATTTCGATGAGGGAGAGAGCGGATGCTTCAAGTGAACCCGCGCAAGACCGTCTATGACGTTTGCATCATTGGATCCGGCGCTGGAGGGGGTACCGCGGCAAAGGTGCTGACCGAGGGTGGCTTGAGCGTGGTGATGCTGGAAGCCGGGCCCCGCGTGGATCCCGATCGCGACTTCAAAGAGCACGTATGGCCGTACCAACTGCCGCACCGAGGAGTGGGAGTGGGCGGCCGGCTGGCCGGGATCGGCGACGAGTTCATGGCTCCCAACGGGTTTTGGGAGATTGAAGGCGAGCCTTACACGACGGCACCCGGGTCGGCCTTTCGCTGGTTCAGGTCACGCATCGAGGGAGGCCGAACCAACCACTGGGGGCGCATCGCCCTGCGTTTCGGTCCTGCGGATTTCAAGCCGCACTCGACCGACGGCATGGGAGATGACTGGCCGATCACTTATGACGATCTGGCGCCGTATTACGACAAAGTCGAGTCGTTCATTGGCGTCTTTGGGACCAAAGAGAACGTTCCCAACGCGCCGGATGGTGTTTTTCTGCCTCCGCCGAAACCGCGTTGTACTGAAACGATCATCAAGAAGGCATGCGATCAGCTCAAGATTACGTGCATTCCCTCTCGTCTTGCGATTCTGACGCAGGCATTGAATGGCCGCGATGCCTGCCACTATTGCGCGCAATGCGGCCGCGGTTGCAGATCCGCATCGAATTTCAGTTCCAGCCAGGTCATGATTCCGCCGGCAACGAAGACCGGGCGATTCACGATGATTGCCAATGCAATGGCGCGCGAAATCGTTCTCGGAAACAGCGGCAAGGCGGAGTCGGTTTCCTACATCGACAAGGCGACGAAAACGGAGCAGCGCGTGTATGCCAAGGCGGTCGTGGTGGCCGCAAGCGCATGCGAATCGGCGCGCCTTCTGCTGAATTCGCGTTCCTCTAGCTTCCCAAATGGGATCGCCAATTCATCGGGAACGGTTGGACGGTACCTGACTGATTCGGTAGGAAGCGATCTGGTGGGACATTTTGCGCAGCTCGAAAAAATGCCGGTTCACAATCACGACGGCGTGGGGGGCATGCACCTGTACATGCCGTGGTGGCGTTTCGGACAGAAAAACGAATTCTTGCGCGGGTATCACATCGAGTTTGGCGGTGGCCGCAATATGCCGGGGGTCGGCGAGTTTCAATACATCTGCGACAAAGACGAAGGCTACGGCGCGAGCCTGAAACAGGCTTGCCGGACGGCGTATGGAACGTTTATCGGCTTCAGCGGACGCGGCGAGATGATCCCGAATGAGAATTGTTATTGCGAGATCGATCCCGACGTAAAGGACCAGTGGGGCATCCCGGTCCTGCGGTTTCATTGGCAGTGGGGCGAGAACGAACTCAAAATGGCGTCGGATATGCAGGAGACTTTTCGGTCCATCATAGAAGCCGGAGGTGGAACCGTTGTTGTCGGACTGCATCGCCACCGCCGCGCGGACATCGCCAAGCAGCAAACAACGAGCAGCATTTCAGAGGGCGGCGCCATCATTCACGAACTGGGCACTGTGCGCATGGGGAGCGAGGCAAAAACTTCGGCGTTGAATGCCTATTGCCAGGCGCACGATGTGAAGAACCTTTTCGTGGCCGATGCCGCGCCGTTTGTTTCCAATCCCGACAAGAATCCTACGCTGACCATCATGGCGCTTTCGTGGCGAACGTCAGAGTATTTGCTGGACCAAGCCAAGAAAGGGGCGATCTAGTGGAAGAGTTATCGCGAGATCAGATTACACGCCGCGCCGTTCTGAAGTCGCTCAGCGTCGGAGCTGTGGCGGGTTCCGTTTTGCGAGTCATTCCGCTCGAGGCGGCCGAGTTGGCGCACAGCCTGATTGATGGCGAACGAACGGAGTCAGGTTCTTACGTGCCGAAGTTTTTCAATGCGCATCAATACAAGACGGTGCAGGTACTTTGCGAGACGATCATCCCCGCTGACGCGGATGGAGGCGGCGCGATCGAAGGGGGCGCACCGGAGTTCATTGACCTGCTCACAAGCGAAAATTCCGAATATCAAACCAGGCTGGCTCCCGGGTTGGCATGGCTGGATTCAACCTGCACGAGCCGTTTTGGCAAGGCGTTTGTGGATTGCAGCCCGCAGCAGCAAACGCAAATCCTCGACTCGATTGCTTTTCGCAAAAGCGCGGAGGAGGACGAAAGCCTGGAAGAGCCCGTGGAGTTCTTTTCGTTTTTGCGCAGTTTTACGGCCGATGGATACTTTACGAGCAAAATAGGAATCAAGTATCTAGGCTACAAGGGGAACACCTACCTGACCGATTTTCCGGGATGCCCGCCGGTGCCGGGCTTGTAAATAGGATCGAGTCGTTTTCTCAAGAATCACGACGAACGTTGCCGGATTCCCGGGCCAGAGTAGCGTTGGCATTCGCGCCCGAGAGTCGTTGTGCAGCCTGAGCGACATGCTCAGGCCGACCGAGGTCAAGCCATTCGTAGGCATCTGCTCGAAATGCGATGACCTTTTCTCCCTCTGCGGCGAGCCGGACATACGCGTCGACGATGGAGAAGGCACCCTGCTCGTGCATCTTTGCGAAGAGCCGCGGGGACACAATGTGAATGCCCGAAAACGCCAGTGAATGCACATTCGAATGCTGGGCCGGGTCGTTTGACTGAGAGAGTGCCTGGGCAGATGGCTGAATGCCGCGCCCGCGCAGTTGTCCTTGTTCATCGAACAGCAACGGACGCGAGGTGCGGCGATCCTGCACGGCCAGGGTGGCCAAAGCGCTCTGCTCAGAGTGAAAGTGCACCATACGCGCAAGATCGATGGTGCTGATCACGTCGACGTTATGCACGAGAAATGGCTGTCCGGCATCGGAGTCGTTTTCGAGAAAAAACCAGCCGGCCTTCTTGAGGCCGCCGCCGGTGTCGAGCAAATCTTCTTCGCGCGAAATCGCAATCTTCATGCCGAAGTTATCGTGGGCGCCGAGGTATTCGACGATCATGTCGCCGTGGTGGTGGACGTTGACGATGACGTCTCGGATCCCGAATGAGCGGAGGCGTTCGAGAGTGATTGCGAGCATGGTCCGGCCGTCGACTTCGACCAGCGCTTTGGGGCGATCGTTGGTGAGCGGGCGCAGGCGGGTGCCCAGGCCGGCTGCGAGCACCATGGCCTTCATTGGCCCAGCATCTCCAATTCGAGGTGACGCACGACGACTTCGACGCCGTTGGTCGAGCGCAAATGAGCCGCGAGTTGTTCAGCCAGAAATACCGATCGATGGCGGCCGCCGGTGCAGCCAAATGACACCATGAGATTCTTAAATCCGCGACGCTGATAGCTGGTCACGCTGGTGTCAACGAGAGCGACCACGTTGGCAAAGAAGCGATGAACACTTTCCTGCTGATTCAGGTAATCGATCACGCCGGTGTCTTTGCCAGTTAAGTCACGGAACCGCTCTTCACGCCCGGGATTGGGAAGGCTGCGCGCGTCGAACACAAATCCGCCGCCGTTGCCCGCGTCGTCACTTGGCAGGGCGCGGTGAAAAGAAAAGCTGAAGATGCGCACCGTCAGTTCCTCAGCGGTCGCCGCGATGCTCATGAGCTTTTCTGAGGCCAGCATGGCCCGAAAAGCATCCATGAGGGCCGGGAGTGCGATGGGGAGTTTGACGTTGTGCGCCAACCAGCGCAGGTTTTTCAGCGCGAAGGGCACGCTCTGCAGGAAATGAGCCTTGCGCTCGTAAAATCCTCTGAAACCGTAGGCGCCCAAAGCCTGCATGATGCGCACATAGACGTAGGCGTAATAGTGCTGCATGAAGGCATCGCGATTGACCGGAATGTGTTCGGAGAGGCAATCGAGATAGTAGTTGAGGAGCTGGTCCCGCACGTCCGGCGGGAGGTCGGCTTTGCCATCGAAGAGCAGGGAAGCGATGTCGTATTGCAGAGCACCCTTGCGGCCGCCCTGGTAATCGAGGAAATAAGGATTACCGTCGCGCAGCATGATATTTCGCGATTGGAAATCCCGGTACAAGAAATAATCGTGGGGCGCGGCGAGGAGAAGCTTCGTGAGCCTGCTGAAATCAAGCTCGATGGCCTGCTCATTGAAGGAAATTCCGGCGAGACGCAGGAAGTAGTACTTGAAATAATTGAGGTCCCAGGAAATGGATTGCCGATCGAAACTGGCTCGCGGATAGCAGACCTTGTAATTCAGGTCGCGATCGGCGTCGACCTGAAAGCGGGGCAGTTCTTTCACGACTTTCCGGTAGGCCTCAATTGCGGGAGGCGCGATGGTGTCGCCAATCCGGTTCTGCAGAACAAAGTCGAAGAGGGTGGTGTCGCCGAGGTCTTCCTCAAGGTAGGCCCCCTGATCGAGGTCCTGCGCGTAAATATCCGGCACTGGCAACCCATGTCGGCGGAAATGGCGCGAGAACTCCAGAAACGCGATGTTCTCTTCGCGCACGGCATACAGAATGCCAATCGCCGTCTGTCCTGCGCCAGTCAGACGGAGGATGGCCCTCCCGGAGCCGCCCAATTTTCCTTGCAGCGGCTGCACCTTTTCAGCGGGAGTATGAAAATGCTGCTCAAAAAGCCCTTGAAGGACTTCCATGCAATCGGTTCCTATGGAGAAAACAGCTAGATCACACGATACCAGTCAGGAGGGGTGTGCGAGGCGACCGGTATTGCACATGCCAGGAGCCGTCGTTGATTCATCTGGGGCGCAAGCGCGTGCATTCGTCACTTGAGGGTTCCTGGCATCGGCGAAAATGCTAAACTTGGCGGAACCACCTGCTAGTGCAGGAACATGAGCTTTTCGGGAGAAAGATTTCCCTGTACGGCTCCCGAAACGACCTCGCAACACATTTGAAGCTCACCCACTGGCGGTGCATTCCCCTTTCTGGAGCCAGTTGTGATCAAACATCGAGCTGTTGCCGCTCTTTTTCTTGGCCTGTCTCTCTTTGCCGGACCGAAACTCCTCATTGCTCAAGCCAGCACGTCGCTGAACGGCCGCGTAACGGACACCAGTGGTGCCGTCATTCCCGGCGCTTCGGTCAAGCTGACGCTGCAGGCGACCGGCGCCGCGCGCGAAAACACGACCGACAGCAGCGGGCAATACCAGTTTTCACAATTGACGCCGGGGCGGTACACGCTGACCGTGTCCGCGACAGGCTTTGCGACGAACGAGCGCACAGGCATGGACCTGCTGGTAAGCCAACCCGCCACTGCCAACATCACATTGCAAGTGGCTGAGGTTCAGCAGCAGGTGACGGTGAGCGTGGCGGAACAGGCCATGTTGAACACCACGGATGCCACGCTGGGAAATGCTTTCGACAGCCACGTCGTGCAATCGCTTCCACTCGATGCGCGTAACGTTCCGGACCTGCTGACGCTGCAGCCCGGCGTGACGTTTCTGGGCCGGGCCGATGATTCGACCGGGACGCAGGGAGTCGGCAACAATCCCACAGATTCACGTGCGGGCTCAGTGAATGGCGGACGCGCCGACCAATCGAACATCACACTCGACGGTATCGACGTGAACGACATCAACAATGGCTACGCGTTCACAAGCGTTCTGCGCATGACACAGGATTCGGTTGCCGAGTTCCGCGTGACCACCAGCAATCCCAATGCAGAGGAGGGACGCTCTTCAGGCGCGCAAGTTGCCCTGATCACGCGCAATGGCACGAACGCGTTTCATGGCGCAGCATACGAGTACAATCGCTCGAGTTTGCTGGAAGCGAACGATTTCTTTAATAAGGAGCAGGAACTGGCAGCGGGCACATCGAACCGGCCGGAGAGTTTGGTACGCAACATCTATGGTGGGGCGGTGGGTGGTCCGCTGATCAAGGACAAGCTGTTCTTCTTTGCCAATTACGAGGGACGCCGGGACTCGCAGGGCACCAGCGTGAATGCGGGAACTGTGCCGACTGAGAGTTACAGGGCCGGAAACCTTGCCTATGAGTATGCCAATAACTCGGGCGGTGATTCCACCTTCACGTTGACTCCGTCGGACATTCAGGGCATGGACCCGCAGGATATCGGCAACGATCCGGCCCTACTGACCGTGCTGAATAACTACCCGCAGGGCAACGATCCGACGCAAGGCGACGGATTGAACAGCATCGGTTACCGGTTTCCATACACGATCCATCGCAAATACGACACCTACATCGCGCGGCTGGATTGGAACCTGAACAGCAAGCACTCCCTGTTCTGGCGGGGCAACCTGCAGAGCGACAGCGAGCCAACGCCGCCCGCCTTTCCCGGCCAGCCGCCGCAAACCACGGTGCTGACCAACAACAAGGGATTCGCGGCCGGGTACACGTACCTGATCAACCCGAACATGGTGAATGATGCGCGATTTGGGCTTACACGGCAGGGCGCCAACAGCGCAGGCGCCGCAAACCAGCCGGTGATTTATTTTGGGCTGGTGTCGCAACCTCAATCGGTCGAGTACTCAACGTCGTTCATCATCCCGGTCTACAACCTGGCTGACAATCTCTCCTGGACCAAGCACGATCACAACTTTGCGTTCGGCACCAATATTCGATTCATTACGGATCAGAGGATGAGCAATGCACAATCGTTCCCTGATGGGCAAATGAACCAGGGATGGCTGACGCGCAGCTCCACGATTGCGAACAGTCATGGGCCCTTCGATCCGGAGGACTATGGATACCCTGCAGTCGATTTTGCCAATTTCGGGAACGAGTACAACGCCGCCCTCATGAATCTCGTCGGCACCATTACTGAGGGCGATGCAATCTACAACTACACAAAAACCGGCAGTACCGTTGCAGTGGGTGCGCCAATTGCCCGCAAGTATCGCTGGAACGAGTATGAATTCTACGCGCAGGATACCTGGAGGCTGCTTAGCTCGCTGACATTGACGTATGGTCTGCGCTACTCGTATCTGCAGGCGCCTGCCGAGACCAGCGGGACACAGGTGGGAACCTGCCAGTACGCCGGCTCGACGTGCGAGCCCTATTCGCTGGGCCAGTATTACAACGGCAGCATCGCGCAGGCACAGACGGGAGGAGCGGCCAATAGTGTCGGCGAGGTGGCGTTCAATCTGAATGGCCGCTACAACCACGCGCCCGACTTCTGGACGCCGGACAAGAACGACATCGGACCCCGAGTTGCCATCGCATTTTCGCCGGCGCCGCAAGAGGGAATGTGGAGAAAGCTATTGGGCAATCAGCTTACGAGCATTCGCGCCGGCTACTCGCTGGTCTTCGATCACTTTGGCGCCGGCATCGTTCAGAACTTTGACACGACTGGCTCCTATGGCCTGTCGTCGCACCTTTCGAATGCGCCAGGATCGGAGCCGATAGAAAGCGCTCCTCGCTTTACGGCCATCAACGCCGTTCCGCAATCTTTGCTTCCTTCAGCGCCTGCAGGGGGATTCCCGGCCGTTCCGGTGGCGAGCGGCGACGGCAGCTTCGCCATTAGCTGGGGCCTTGATTCGGCGATCAAGACGCCTTATTCACACCTGCTCGATTTCTCAGTGACGCGAGGGTTGCAGAAGGGCGCTTCGGTCGAGGTGTCGTGGGTGGGACGCTTCGCGCACCGTCAACTCGCGCAAGAGGACGTCGCGATGCCGATCAATCTTAACGTGGGCGGAGCAGCCTATTTCACTGAGGCAGCGCAGCTGGCCACGATGGCGCGTGCCAATACGCCCGTAACCTCTGTGGCTCCGATCGCTTATTGGGAGCAGGAGTTTGCCGGACTGGAAGGCGAGGATATCGGGCTCAAATATGGCCCGCTTACGGCAACGCAGAATGTTTATGCGCTGTTCCTGAGCAATCTCTACAACGAGACCTACGCACTCTATCAACTCGACACGCCGGGAAACCTGCCAGACACCAAGATCGGCGCAGACGTGAACTATCCGGCGTTCCGTTACTACCACGATCAGTACTCTGCCTTGTATGGATGGCGTTCGATCGGATACTCAAACTTCAACGCACTTGAGGCCGTATACCGCCAGCATTTCGGCGGCATGGAAGCAGACTTCAACTACACTTACTCGAAGTCGCTCGATATCACGTCGCAGGCAGAGCGGCTGGGCAATTCGGCGTCGACCAATTATGCGCAGATCATGAATTCCTGGATTCCCAATCAGCTGTATGGGCCTTCGGACTTTGATGTGCGCCATCAGCTTAACTCGAACTTCGTTTGGGATTTGCCCTTCGGGAGAGGGCAGAAACTGCTGTCAGGAACCGGCCGCCTTGCGAACGAAATTATCGGGGGCTGGCAGACCACGGGTGTCGTGCGCTGGACGAGCGGCTTTCCATTTGAAGTGAACAACGGCGCATATTACCCCACCAACTGGGACATTCAGGGCTACGCACAGCAGATTGCTTCCATTCCTTCGCGCGCGAACGCACGCGGAAGCCTGACGCAGCGGTTTGCCGACCCGGCGACCGTGTTTGCGTCATTCGCCCACGCGCTGCCCGGCCAGTCGGGAACCCGGAATCCGTTGCGCGGCGATGGATTTTTCGATTGGGATGAGGGAATCAACAAGACGTTCGACCTGGCCGAGCGCGCCAAGCTCATCCTGCGGTGGGACATGTTCAATGTCTCGAACAGCGTGCGCTTCGATCCACAATCGATCAGTTCGACGCTCGACAATCCGCAGTCGTTCGGGCAGGCCACGGGCGAGTTGACGAACTACCGCCTCGCACAATTCGCAGCGCGAATCGAATTCTAAGCATTGTTTTTTTGATTGACCTATCACAGGGCAGCGAGAGGCGGGCCGACCGTCGCGCCTTCGCTCTTGGAGAGCGTTTCGATCTTGAAGGTATACGACCGCAACGGCCAACAGAATCAACCGCTTGTCGAGTTGAGGTCAATTCTCATGGTTTCCGGCGGCCAGCTGCGCAGGGATTCGGCAGTGCAGGTTCGAGAAGTGCGCAAAGGCTCCAAAATGGATGGACGAAGCCCATTGCGATGGACTAGCATTCCCGGCAAGAGATTGCGGCGCTCATTGAGTGGGGAAATGAGCGAACGCACAGCAGGCTCATCACTGAGGCTTCCCGTGGCGCTCCGTGCGCCTTGAATCAGGTTACTCCCCGGGGGCGGGTCTGCTTAAACCGGGAGGCCTATGTTTCGGCTCGATGCCGATAAGAAAGTTCATTTCTGCGATGGCGTGACGCGCCGTGACTTCCTGCATGCAGGCTCGCTGGCATTTCTGGGCCTATCGATGCCGGAGTTTTTCCGGCTGAAGGCGGCTGGGGCGGTGCTGCCCAACAAGGATGTGAATTGCATTCAGCTGATGCTGGTGGGCGGCCCAAGCCAACTCGATACCTGGGATATGAAGCCCGATGCGCCGGCCTCCATTCGCGGCCCGTTCAAACCGATCAAGACGAATGTTCCCGGTATCGAGATTTCAGAGATTTTTCCCCGCATGGCGAAGCACGCCGACAAGTTTGCGTTGCTTCGTTCCATGTACCACACGGCCGCAGCGGTGCATGACACGGGCTGCCAGATGATGCAGACAGGAAGGCTGTTTCAGGGCGGGTTGGAATCGCCGAATTTCGGCTCGGTGGTGCGCTTTGAAAAGGGAGCACGGGGCGACATGCCACCGAACGTGCTGCTCCCGTACATGATCGGCCAGCTCGGCGGGAATCTTCCACATGGGGACACCGCAGGGTTTCTCGGCAAAGCCTTTGATCCGTTTGTGCTGAATGCGGATCCCGCGGACGCGAACTTCAAGGTTCCGGATCTTCTGCCACCGGACTACATTTCGGCGGTGCGCGTCGATCGGCGCCGCGACTGGCGCCAGGTTGTCGATCAATCCGTCCAGTACTTCGAGGAGACGAACCAGGATTCGAAGCTGATGGATGCTACGTTCAACCAGGCGTACACGCTGATGACATCGGCCAAGGCGCGCGAAGCCTTTGAGTTGTCGCAGGAGCCGGAGGATGTAAGGAAGCGATACGGCATGAACCGCTTTGGGCAGGGCTGTTTGCTGGCCCGCAGACTCGTGGAACGTGGTGTTCGCTTCGTGACGCTGAACATGTTCGAGACCGTGTTCAACGACATTACATGGGATATCCACGGATCGGCGCCTTTCAGCCCGATCAGTTGCTACAGCGACTTGGTTGGTCCCATGTTCGACAACGCCTACAGTTCGCTGCTGGAGGACTTGAGCAACAGCGGTTTGCTGGATTCGACGCTGGTGCTGGCGACGGGCGAATTCGGCCGCACGCCGCGGATCAACCCGGCAGGCGGACGCGACCACTGGCCGCAGTGCTGGACGGTGGTACTGGCGGGTGGCGGGATTAAAGGCGGACAGGTTGTGGGGGCGTCCGACGCGATCGGCGCTGCTCCGCAGGATAGGCCCGTGATGCCGGCTCACCTCGCAGCCACTGTCTATAAGTGCCTGGGGATTCCGGTTGACACGGAATTGAAAACGCCGCAGGGACGCGTCGTGAGGCTTGTTGACCACGGCTTTGACCCGATCGATGAATTGCTGGTTTGAAATTGGAGTTTCTGCTGCGCCGCGGAGTGATGGATGAGGATTCATGATCTGCTGTTCGTTGCCGGACTGGCGGGTTCGTACGGACTGCTTGCACAAGCGGCACAGACCCCGGCGACCTCAACGCACAGCGACGCTCCGTATCATGCTTCAGGATTTTTAAAGCCGCCATCGGACAGCAACGCACCAGGCCAGCCCACAAATATGCGGCCCAGCTCGCTTGCTACCCTCGCAAAAATCGCGATTCTCCCGTCCACAGTGGCCATTTTGGGACCTCACCATACGCAGCGACTGGTTGTCGAGGGCACTTTTCTCGACGGCCACCAGGAAGACCTGACCTCGCGAGCAACCCTGACGCTTTCGAATCGAAGTGTGGCAAGTCTGGATCAGGACCATATACTTTCGCCGGTTGGTGACGGGAAAGCGACGATTACTGCGACGCTACACGGCCGCCAGGCTACGGCTCCGTTGACGGTGAGCGATTACACGACAGCGACCACCTGGAGCTTTCGCAACGATGTGTTGCCAGTGATGACAAAGGTCGGGTGCAATTCCGGACCGTGCCATGGAGCGGCGGCAGGCAAGAACGGATTCAAGCTCTCGCTGCGCGGGTACGATCCGATCACGGACTATTACACGCTGACACACCAGGCGCTGGGACGCAGGACCAATCGCATGCAGCCCGCACGAAGCTTGATTCTGCTGAAGCCGACGGCGACAGTTCCACACGGCGGCGGAAGGCGATTTGCGGTAGAGTCTCCCGAATATCAAGTGATCTCCGGATGGATTGCGCAAGGAATGCCGGCGCCTGAAGAGTCTGACACGCTGGTCAAGGGGATCCAGGTGCTTCCGCAGGAAGCTTCGCTCATGCCCGGAGCCGGCCAACAACTGGTCGTGATGGCTGTGTTTTCTGATGGGCACACAGCGGATGTGACGCATTGGGCAAAGTTTGACAGCGGGGACGAGGGCGTGGCGACGGTCGATAACGAAGGCCGCGTGATGATGCATGGTTATGGGGAAGCGCCGGTGACGGTCTGGTACCAGAGCCACGTAGCCTTTTCGCGACTGCGCATCCCTTTCCCGAACAAGTTGCCCGATTCGCTCTTCGCCAGGGCAGCGCATCACGACTATATTGACGACTTCGTTTTGAACCACCTGCGCGCGCTGCACATTCCGCCGTCCCCACAAGCGAGCGACAGCGAATTCATTCGCCGCGCCTATCTGGATGCCACGGGAATTGTTCCGACGCCGGCCGAAGTCGACGCATTCCTGCGCGATTCGTCGCCCGAGAAACGCAATCACCTGATCGATAGCCTGATCAAGCGCCCGGAATTTGTTGATTACTGGGCCTACAAGTGGTCAGACATGCTGCTGGTTTCGAGCAATCATCTTTCGAACGATGAAATGTGGAGCTATTACCGGTGGATCCGCCAAAGCGTGGCCGAGGACAAGCCGTGGAATCAATTCGCCACAGAGATCATTACAGCCAATGGCAACACACTCAAGAATGGCGCCGCGAATTACTGGGTGATTCACCGCGATCCGCTCGATATTTCGGAAAACATGGCTCAGGCCTTTATGGGCATCAACATCAGTTGTGCCCATTGCCACAACCATCCCCTGGCCAAATGGACCCAGAAAGACTATTACGGGATGGCCAACCTGTTCGCGCGGGTCCGGCTCAAGACCTTTTCCGATTCCGGATTCCGGCCCGGCGTCGGTCCCATCTTCAACAACGTAACGGTGTATTCGGCGCCGACTGGCGAGTTCATGGACGATCGCCTGATGATTCCATTGCCGCCCAAGCCGCTCGACGCTGCAGCCTTGTCAAGCACGGTTCCAGGTGACACGCGGGTATATTTCGCCAACTGGCTGACATCAGGTGAGAATCCGTTCTTTGCGCGCAACATTGTGAATCGCGTGTGGAGGAATTTCATGGGACGAGGATTGATTGAGCCCGTGGATGATCTCCGCGATACGAATCCAGCGACCAATGATGAATTACTGAATGCGCTGGTAAAGGATTTTGTCGGGCACAACTATGACATCGATTACCTGATCCGCACCATCATGCAATCGGCAACGTATCAAACTTCGTCGAAGCCTTTGAAGGAGAATGCGAGCGACGACAAATACGGCTCTCATTTCCTCATCCGGCGGCTCCCGGCTGAAGTGCTTCTTGATGCCTATTCGCAGATCACGCAGGAGCCGGAGAAATTCGACGGTTATCCGGCAGGTACGAGAGGAATGCAACTGCCGGACACGGCGGTAAAGTCCTACTTCCTGACGGCATTCGGCCGTCCAGAGCGCCAGCAAACGCGGGAGAGCGAGCGATCATCTGTACCTACCATCACGCAGGCGTTGCACATCATCAACGGCGATACGCTCAACAATAAGCTGCGTTCGCCGGGAAACTCGATCGACATGCTTCTGCGGCTGGGCTTCTCAGACGGGCAGATTGTCGATTATCTCTACCTTTCGTCATTGAGCAGGCATCCCTCCGACACGGAACGTACCGCGCTGCTCAAAGCACTCGATGCGGCCGAGCATCAGAAGATCGCAGGAGTCGAGGATCCACGCCGCGCCGCGTTAGTTGATATGTCATGGGCGTTGTTGACTGGCGAAGAATTTATGTTTGACCACTGAGATTCTGCTGCACGTGGTTGCTTACGGAATTGAAGCTGCATCATGCCGACTTTATTTCTGCGAATCCGCGCCCATGGCAGCCCACGCCGGCCGGGGTATGCCTGCATCGCGATCGCGGCTGTCCTTGTGCTGGTAGGCGCTGGCGGCGGCGAAACACCCCGCGCACCCCGCACGTCGGCTGCTCCCGCTCCGAGTTTTGCCAAGGATGTTGCGCCCATTCTGCAGAAGAATTGCATTGGCTGCCACTCGAGCAACGCACACAAGGGCGGACTGACACTGGATAGCTACGAGTCGCTGATGAAGGGCGGCAAGCACGGAGAGGCCATCATTGCCCACGACGCGAATGCCAGCCGCTTGGTACAGATGATCGAGGGGAAACTCGATCCGCAGATGCCGCTCTACGGCAATCCGCTTCCCGCAGCGGACATCAAGTCGATCCGGTCATGGATCAACGCAGGCGCAAAAGGTCCCGCGCCCGGAACCGCATCGCCGACTCTGGCGGGCCCAGTGATTCCTTCCATCGCGCCCCAGGTTCCAGTTGTTTCACCAGTAGCTTCGGTGAAATTTTCGCCCGACGGCCGTGTGTTGGCGGTGGGCGGCTATCAGGAAGTTCGCCTGATTGACGCGTCGTCAGGCAAGCTGATCGCCCGCCTTACCGGTCACGCGGACTCGGTTCGTTCGATCGCGTTCAGTCCCGATGGCAAGATGCTGGCTGCGGCTGGCGGTCCGCCGCAGCGCGAAGGGGAAATCAAGATCTGGGATTTGCAAACGCGTCAGCTGATCAGAACACTGAATGGCCACAAGGATTGCGTCTACTCCGTCGCATGGAGCCCCGATGGCAGGATGATCGCCTCAGGAAGCTACGACAAGGCCATCAAGCTCTGGGATGCATCGACTGGCAAAGAGCTGCGCACTTTGCAGGACCACATCGATGCGGTCTTCGCGGTCGCATTTAGTCCGGATGGAAAGCACCTGGCATCCGCTTCGCAGGATCGTACCGTGAAAATATGGGAGGTTGCGAGCGGCAAGCGCCTCTACACCCTAAGTGACGCTTCAGATGGACTGACGAGCTTGGTCTACTCGCCAACCGGCAAAGAACTGGCCGCCGGAGGGTACGACAAGACGATCTATGTCTGGGAGGTCGGGAACGAAGATGGACATCTTCTCCATTCTCTGATTGCAGATGAGGACAGCCTGCTTTCTCTCGCCTGGTCGCACGATGGAAAGACACTGGTGACAGCATCTGCCGACGGATCGATCCGGTTCCGCGATCCAGATCTCGACCTCAAAGGTGTGGTCGAGCGGCAGCCCGACTGGGTCGAAGCGCTGGACGTGAGCTCCGACGGAAAATGGCTGGCGGCAGGCCGATACAACGGTTCCGTGAGCTTCTATGATTTGCATAGCTACCAGGAATCTCGCAGCACAATGGTCTTCGATATCGTGAAGCCAACTGACAACGAAAAGACGCGGGAGGCAGCGAGCCGATGAAATCCTTGTTTTCAGCGGTCGGAATGATTGCCTTGGGATTGTCGTTCGCAGCGCCTTCACGGGCGTCCGAGCCGATCATCCCGCCGACGGTTTCAACCATCTCACCGGCCGGAATGCAGCGCGGAACGACCGTTACCTTTTTGCTTGAGGGGCGGAATCTTGCCGGCGCAACGGAAGTCATCTTCGATGATGCCGGCTTAACGGGAAAGCTGACGGAGATCACCGACTTGCCCGAAAAGATTACGGGGCCGAGGGCGGGAGAAGACCTGTCGGCGCAGGTTCCGCTTGGAAAGAAGCAGAACGCAAAGCTTGAAATTGTGGCGGCGAAGGATACCGAGCCCGGCATTCACCGCTTCCGTATCAAGACGCCGCTTGGGACCTCGAACATGCTGTCGATTGCAATCGGAAGCTTGCCGGAGGTGATGAAGCGCGAGAAATCATCAATGGACCGCGGAGCACCGCCGCAATCGGTCGATCTGCCGGCGACGCTGGTTGGATCCATCGATTCTCCCGGAGATAAAGACACGTTCCAATTTGATGGGAAGGCCGGCGAAGATATCGTTTTCCGGGTCCAGGCATCCGAGATCGACTCGAAGCTCGACTCGATGCTCGAACTGAGCGATAGCGATGGGCATGTGCTGGCCTCAGCCGGTCAGAATACAAATCGCCCCGACGCTGAGTTGACCTACCACCTCGAGAAGACAGGCAAGTATGGCATTTCTATCGGCGACCGGGACAATGGCGGAGGCAAGGATCATTTCTACCGGCTCGATGCGGGCCAGTTGCCCTACGTGAGGAATATCTTTCCGCTCGGTCTACGCGCGGGGACATCGTCTGAAATCTCGGTCAATGGCGTGAACCTGGGAAGCGTCGCGATTTCCGCAGTGCAGGCGCCACCTTCGGTGGAAGGATGGACGACGGTGTCGCTTAATGTGGTTGGCGGCGCCCATCCGCTGAACCAAGTTAAGCTGGCGGTGGGCAGCTCGCCGGAAATCGGAGAACAGGAACCCAACGACTCCACGGAACACGCCCAACAGATCAATGTTCCAGTGACTGTTAATGGCCACATCGCAGGCGGAATGGATCGCGGGAAAAGTGCGGACGAAGACTATTTCCGATTCACGGCAAGAAAAGGGCAAAACCTCAGCATCGACGTAGCCGCATCGCGCCTGGGCTCTCCGCTCGATTCGGTGATCGAAATTCTGGATGGCAAAGGCAATCCGATTCCGCGCGCGACCGTGCGGTGCCTGAACGAAACGACAACGACTCTTGCCGATCGCGACTCACGAAGTGAAGGCATTCGCCTGGTATCGACTTCGGGATTGACCGAGGGCGATTACCTGATGGTTGGAGATGAACTCGATCGCGTCGATTACATTCCTGATCAACCTGACGCGGACACGATTCTGAAGAGCATGGGCGGCTTGCGTATGGCGTACCTGGGAACCTCGCCCGATGTGCACGCCGTGAATACGCCGGTCTACAAAGCAAAGATTCTGCCATCGGACGCTGAGTTTCCTTCCAACGGGCTGCCAGTCTTTCATCTGATGTGGCGCAATGATGATGGCGGTCCCGGATACGGTTCGGATTCGAAGCTGGATTTCGTTGTGCCTGCAGACGGTGAGTACTTCGTCCATCTCAAGGATGTGCGCGGCATGGAAGGGGCGGATTTTGCTTATCGTCTCAGCATTGAGGAAGCAGCGCCGGATTTCCGCCTGAGCACAGAACCGGAGAATCCGAATATTCCTCGTGGCGGCACGACTGCTGTCACGGTCTCATTGGATTCAGTTCGCGGCTTTGAAGGGCCGATCGACATCGAGGTTAAGGGGCTCCCGCACGGTGTATCAGCGAGCAGCGCGAAGATTCTGCCGGGACAGATGTCCACGATGGTGGTGCTGACCGCTGCGCCGGATGCAGAGGCGAGTCCGCACCCTGTCCCGATCCAATTCATCGGGCATGCGCGGGTAAATAACCGCGAAATCACGCGGGCCGCCAATCGCGAGGAAAACAAGGATGAGCCACTGCAACTCGCGTCGATTACACCGGCTCCCGACGTGACGGTCACGACGCCCGCAAAGGAAGTCCTGCTTGAACCCGGCAAGGAAGTGACTGTGACCCTGAACGTCGAGCGGCACAACGGATTCACGGGCCGAGTCCCTTGCGATATTGCAAACCTGCCGCCTGGGGTTCGCGTGGTGAATGTCGGACTCAACGGAGTGCTGGTGACCGAAGCGCAGACGAGTCGTACGTTCACGCTGCGCGCCGAAGATTGGGCACGGCCCATCGATCAGCCGATCTACGTTGTCGCCGAGGTGGAATCGAATTCATCCACGAGCCATCCTTCCGCGCCAATCCTGCTGAAGGTGGCGGCGAACAAGCAGACGGCAGCCGGCGCGTCGACCAGTATGGATCAGCTGCCCGCCAACCGTGAGAGCGCGCCGAACCAATAGCGGCATCACACTCTGGTTTGTTGAATGTCGAAGAAGGGAAGTAACTGCCATGGCCATTTCGCGTCGCGGATTCCTGGCCCAAGTTGGAACCGGCTTTGTCGCGCCGCTTCTGCTTGGCGTGACTGATAAATCAGGCAACAAAAAGCCAGTGCTGGGGTCGGGCGACCACACCTACGAAGTTACGCATGACTGGGGTGAGCTTCCGGCTGATATCCAATATGGAAATACCCATGGGGTGTGCGAAGACTCACAGGGGCACATCTATATTCACCACACCGTGTACTCGACAAGCGAGAAGCCCGACAGCATGGTAGTTTTCGACGCCGACGGTAAGTTTGTGAAGAGCTGGGGCAAGGAATTCCGTGGGGGAGCGCACGGACTCCACATCCGCAAAGAGTCGGGCACGGAGTTTTTGTATCTTTGCGATATCCAGCGCGGACTGGTGGTGAAAACCACGTTGACTGGCGAGGAAGTGTTTACCCTCGGATACCCGAAGGAGTCGGAACCGTATTCGAAACCGGGGCCGGACGGAAAGCCGCTGAAGTGGAGCCCGACGAATCTAGCTGTCGCTCCCAATGGCGACATCTATGTCGGCGATGGCTATGGCTCCAGCTACATCATTCAGTACAACAGCAAAGGCGAGTACATCCGCACCTTTGGCGGGCCGGGAGCGGACGCCGGACAACTGCAATGCCCGCACGGAATCATCCTGGATGCTCGCGGCGCCACACCGATTCTCAACATCGCGGACCGCAGTAACAAGCGCATTCAGCGATTCACGCTTGAGGGCAAGCACGTCGATTTTCTCTACGGCACAAATGCTCCATGTCACTTCAACATCTTTCGTAACGGCGATATGGTCGTGCCGGATCTTTTTGCACGAGTCACCATCATGGACCGCGAGAATCGCATTATTGAGAATCTTGGTGACGACTCCTCCAGCGACTACATGGCCACCCGCAAACTGACGCGCGACAACTTCAAGCCCGGCAAGTTCGTTTGTCCGCACGGCGCGTGTTTCGACCACGAAGGAAACATCTACGTGGTCGAATGGGTTGAGGTGGGCCGCGTCAGCAGGCTGCGGCACATCGGGTAGAGCGGCGCGACCGTCTATCAGTGAATCGAATAAGGCTGCTTCCCGGTCCAGTCGGGTAGTGAGTTCACCTGAATGTCCGTGCTGGTCGGTATCTTGTCGACCATGAACTTCAGACTGAAGCCTGCGCTCTGCGTGTAATAATTGCGCGCGTTGTTGGCGGTTGCGAACACGTCGAGGTAGACGTGCGGGGCGACGCGATAGCCCATTCGGATGTCCGCATCGTAATTGGGCGATGTGGTTGTGCTGCCCGCATACGTACCAGGTGTAACCGCGGCTCCGAAGGGCAGAACAGGATAGAACGGCGAAGCGTCCTGCTGAAGGTATTGCACGCCTCCACTGATCTTCAATTGATACTCGAAGCGCGGGTGCCGCGAATACCAGGAGATCGGAATGGAGGCCAAATAGTATTGCTGCGGGCTGAAGTATCCTCCCTGGCCGAAGGAGAAGTAATTCAGGTTCTTGTCGTAATGCATGCCGGTTACGTTGCCGCCGACGGTCAATCCCTGGATAATCTGCCAATACAAACCGCCGTTGGCCATTGCGCTCCAATTGTCTGGAACATTCAACCCCTGAATAAACGAGTAACTGACGGAGGCGTATTCGCCGATGACTTTGTATCGGACGTTGGATGAGGGTGCTGAATCAAATTTCAGGGTTCCGGTGTTTGCTACGACGCCGCCCCACCGAACGCCTGTGCCCGGATCGCGTGAACCGGCATAGGAGAGCAGGCTGTCTTTGACGCTGTCGCGAACGCCCTGCAGCGTGAACCAGCTATGGTTGGGGCGAAAGCTGACTCCGCCGATGATGTTGTGAACCGCGAAGCCCTGGGGGGAAGTTCCCACTTCGAGGCCAAAGCTATTTGTCGACAACTGCGCGGTGCCTGCGTAGCCGATCTTGGATTGTTCGCCGAACGTGGCTCCCACGGGCAAGGTGCCGAACATCAGCGTTGAGCTGCCGTCCGGCGTGCCCGAGTAGGCATAGACTCCGTGACCTTCGACGCCGAACCGCACCTTGTTGTTGCCCGCGACCGCTCCGCCCAGCAGGGTGTCGCCAATGATGAGCTGATCGAATCCTGGATCCCCGATCCTTCCAGTGCCAACACCGCCGGTGTAGATGAGAGGACTGTTGCGATTCTCGACAGCGTCCTCTTCGTCCTGCATTTGCTGTTCCTGCTCCTGCTTTTGGGCTTGATCCTGTGAAGCGGCTGGACTCTGATTTGCTGTCTGCTGGCCACCGGCTGGATTCTGGCCATCACCCGCAAGTTGGCCTCGTGCGACTGCAAACACCAGGCTGATGGGCCTGATGCGCCCATTGCTGGATGCGTTCGAAGTTGTTTCCGGATTGCATGGTTGCGCAGGTTGATCGTTGCCGTGATCCTCGACGGATGTGGCGCTTCCAGGATCTGCTTTTGGCGCCGGCAACGTCCTCGGAAGGTTGGGCAAATCCTCCTCGTGAATTGCCAACAACGCAGAATGCAGTTCACGTTCGCCTGCATCGTAGTCGCCGCGTGCAATATCCTGCCGTGCTGTCATGTGCAGCAGCCCCGGGTCGTTGGGGAAACGCGCGAGCCCGCGATGCATGTATTGCTCGGCCAAATCAAACTTGTGCGTAGAAAGGGCGGTTCCTGCTGCAACGCGGAAATCGCCTGCCTCAGCGCCAATCATTCCCCAACTTTGGAAGACATCCAGCGCCTTTTGCCTGTCATGCCGCTTGAGATAGAGCGCGGCCAACGCGGCGTGAATATTGCGATCGCCGGGATATTGCTGAGCCGCATCGGTGAGGATGGAGAACGCCGTTTGTGGCTTCGATTCGAAGGCGATCTCTGCACGACGAACGCTCCAGGTGGAGTAGAGTTCCTGAAATGCATCGCGCTGCTTGTTGGTGAGATCGGTGCGGCTCTTCTCGCTCACGAAGAGTTCACTCAGCCCTGGCTCGTCCGGTGAGACGGCAAGCATGGTCCACGCCAGCTGAACGTCCAGTTCGACGGGTGGATTGCGGTGTTGGCTCGTGTAACGGGCGCGCGCTGCCTGCAACAGCGGAACAGCACCTTGAGGCTGGTTGGAAATGACGTAGGCACTGGCTTCGAGAATCAGGAACGTCGGGTCGGACTCAAGTTGGGCGCGAACCGCCGCGGGGATATGCGGAATCTGTGCCACAAGCGCGCGGTCGGCGTGCTGCTGATGCAGCGCCACCAGATAGCCGCGCCATGCGTTCGCTGAATTCGCATCGTTTGTCACGATGGCGCTGTAAAGGTCGCGCGCGTTGCCATAGTTCCGTTCGCGCATCAGGATGTCTGCCAGCTGCAATTGCGTACTCTCCGCAGGCGGGCGACCCTGGCTTTTATCGAGAGCGAGGGAACGATGCAGGAAGTCCTCCGCCTCCTCGCATTGTCCTCGCGTGGCGTAGAGAACGGCTACGGATTTCAAGAATCCACTGTCTTTCTCGGCGACGCTGTAGGAGCGATCAGGCATGGTGCGCACGGCCGATGCGGCCTGGTTGAAGGCGCCAATGCGCGTATAGGCGCCTACGAGCCCCTCCCACGCATTCGCGCTGTCGGGGTGAAGCATGGTGGCCTGTTTGTAGATCTCGATCGCCTTTCCATTTCTTCCCTGATCCATCAAGGCGCCGGCAATTTGAAGCCGGAAGCCGAGTGCGTCGGTTGAATCAGAGGTTCTGGCGACCTGTAGCGCCCGCTGCAGCAATGCATCGCCCTGATCTGGCTGACTCGCCTGGTAGGAAAGGAGCGCCATCTCAGACAGGTAGTCCGAACGCGATTCCATTTGCGCCTTCACTGCCGGTGGAATGCGTTTCGAAGTGGCGATCGCGTCTTGTGGAGCCTTTCCTTCCATCTGGGTATGGATTAACAGGAGCCAGTTTGACTCGTCATTCGGGAACGAGGCTGCGAGCCGATAGTACGTTTTCGCAGCTTCAGAGTAATCACCGACGCGATCCGATGCATTCGCGAACCCGAGCAGTGCATCCTTGTCATTCGGGTTCAATGCAAGAGCCTGCTGATAAGCGGCAACAGCGGCTTTGGCCTGCCCGCGATTCAGTTGCTCCGCAGCCTCGCTCGTGAATCCCCAGAACTTTGCGTTCTGATAGCCCTGCTGGACGTCCTTTCGTGCGGGATCGAGCTGGCGCGCTTTGGCAAAGAGCTTCTGAGCGTCGTCGAATTTCTTCTCATTGAGCCGGACGAATCCAAGCCCGGCTACGGCATCGGCATTGTTCGGCGACTGATTCAAAACCTGCTGGAATTTCGCTTCAGCCTCGCCGAATTTGCGCTCGCGGACCAGGGCATTCGCGATTCCCAACAGCGCGCCGGTATCGATCGGACGAATACTGAGAGCTTCCTGGTAGGCTCCAATAGCGGTATCCGGCTGGTTTTCGCGCTGCGCCGCGTCGCCTCGTTCCACTGCGAGCCAGAACCTTGCGGTGTCATATCCATCGCGAGCATCCTGCTTTTGGGGGGCCAAGGTGCGGGCGTGGTCAAAAAGGCTGAGCGCGTCACTGAATCGCTTCTGGTTCAGGCGGACGTAGCCGAGGCCGGTGATTGCGTTGACGTCGTTCGGAGAATTACGCAGAACCTCATTGAACCGCGCTGCGGCTGCATCCAGGTCCTTATTCTGAAGGGCCTTGAAACCGAGCACACGATCATTGTTCGTGATGTTTTTTTGCTGTTGCGCGCGAAGAGTTTCTTGTGCAGATTGCAGTTCGGGATCAGGGTAGTGCTGTAGATAGGCCTCGATCTGGGGCAATGCGTCGAGGTCCTCTTTCTCCCAGATGAGCGCCTGGCGCCATGGAGAACGAGCCTGCTCAACGGTGGCGGGGTCCTTGATGGAGTCGAATAGGCGCAGCCCCTCCATTCGGGTTTTCGGGTCGTAGGTCAGCAGGGAAGCAAGCCAGAGGCGATAGATTTCCTGCTTGGGATACTGGTCGCAGAGTTTGCGAAGCTGCGAGACCGCGATTTGCTTGCCGCCGGTGCTCTCAGCTTCTGTTTCATAGTAGGGCTGTGCCCACTTGCCCAGAGGCGGCTGCTGATCGCCGAAGACCTGTCGATAGATCTTCATTGCCTCGTCCGGCTTGTGCTGCATTGCGAGGCGCCCGGCTTCGTCGAGGCGGCCACGCTCATCGGCAGTGAGCACATGCATCTTTTCGATGGCTGCGATCTGAGGATTGCGAGGATCGACCTTGCGCAGGCGATCTAGATAGGAACGCTCATCGTTCGCCTGGCCATTTTCCTTTGCACTGCGCGCCATGCCTGCCAGCGCCTCGGTCTGATTGGGGTTGACCAGAAGGACCTTTTTCCAGTTCTGAATGGCAAGATCGATGCGCCCTCGTGCTTCGAGCGAACGTGCTTTCGAGAGCAAAATATCAACTCCACCCTGTGCCTTCGAAGGAACGGATGCAGTCACAAGCAATAGCAGCGCCAACAGCAGGCGAAAACGAATATATTGTGTCATTGCAATCAGCCTCAGGTTAGGTTTCCCACGTCGCCAAACGGCGTTCAGCAACGCGCTCGGTCAGCCAGCGAACCCAGGCAACAATCACAAATGTGAGAGCAAGAACAAGCAAAGGGATCAGCCAATAGTCTTCGATCAGGAATACGGTGCCATATTGAACGCGATCGAGCTCGCCGTTGTGGTAAGCCTGGGTTCCGACAAGAAAGGAATCAAAACGGCCGTTGCGAGAAACCGCTACGCCGCCATATACCGGGCCCTGGCGCTCCGAAGGAGTGAATAATGCGCGGATAGCGGGCATGGGATCACTGCCGCTTGGATCGATCGCAACAACCACGCGATCTTTGCGCAAAGGAGAAACGAAGCTTTCCAGAATCGCGTCCAAACCCGGATTTCCAGCCGCCAGGCGATTCAACCGTACGCCATCGTATTCACGGAACGGCCATTCCGGATGCATGAACAACGTAGTTGCCGGGCTCTCATTGGCATGCATTCCGGGGTCCGAGAAGGCGAGAGGCATGCTTGCCGACCATTCCGACAGCAGTGGCTGCGATTGCGGCGTGCCGATCACAACCAGGTCCTTGTCCTGCACATTCTCTGGATGATCTGCACCTGCAACCGTCAGGCGGTTAGCAAGCGCTCCCGTCTGCGCTCCGAAGAATCCTGCCATGTCCAGCAGGGTTTCGTATTCGCCCAAACTTGCATGATTCGGCATGATGACCGCGGTGCGGCTTAGGTCGGGCCACTCCGTGAACGGGTAGCCTGCGTCTGCAAACAGCTCGAGTCGCGGCAAGACAACCGAGTGCGGAAGACCACTCAGATCGATGGTCGAATCCCGGTGAATGGCGAGAGACTGGCGCGTTCCCTCGGGCGGAGCGCCGTGTTCGAAATAGAAGTCGACAGTGAGTGTGTTTGTGTAGGTGAGCATGCTGCCGGTGGGCAGCCGCATGACTTCCTGCTCCTCAACAGGAGTCGAAGCCGGTTTGAGCTGAATGGTGTCAATGTCTCTACCATTCAGGCGCACGTGAAGGGCGGCCTGCGATCCCTGGGGAATTCCGTTATATCGAAACTTGAGCAGCAATGGCACCGATTGCCGCGAACGCAAAAACAAATCAGGCGGCAAGCGGAAATAGAGATTGAGCGAGCCCGTTCCCTGCAGCTTGAGTCGCTCTTCAGTCGTATAAGCGCCAATTGCGGAGGGTTGGTCCGCCTGGAGCCATCGGGGCGCGCTGTAAACGGGCCGCCCCGCCGGGAGGACAGTGGGAACGCGGAGACTCGCGGCATGCGGCATATGACTCTGGTTCGTCAGCGCTCGAGACGCATTGAGCACATCGTCGGAAGTATCCCCCGTAACAATCAGCAACTTGCCATACGGATCGTGCGGGTTGTCGCGCATCGCAAGGAGAGGGCCCGAGCCAGCGGGTAGCGACAAGCCTGCAAGCAGGCTCGATCCCCGCACTGCAAAGACGACAGCGTTGCCATTGGGGAATTCGCCCACGGTCACGGGAAAATGCACGCCGCGCACGTCCGACAGCACGCCGAGCCATGACGCGACAAGCGACGCGCCTTCCAGGGTACTTTCGTCCGGCGCATCGCCGAAGACCACAGGGAGACTCCATGCGTGAAGGCCGGATGGATCGAAGAACGGAAGAGGAAGCAATGACAGATCGTTCGCGAGCGGCAACCTCGTCCCACTCATGATGACGGTGCTCGCGGGATTGAACATTACCCAGGTGGCTCGGGCGCATGAGTCGCATGTGCCCTGAAGCCGGAAAGACAGCGTATTCTCGTTCGTCAAGAGATCGGTGGGCAACGTGAATTCAGTCTGAGAAGACTCGCCCGGCAACAAGATAATCGTTCCGACGGCGGCCCCGTTCAATGTGACTTCCAGGTGCGCTTCACTCGGTTTCAAGTCCGGGGCCGCATAGCTCAAGCGCAGGACAGCGTCGGTTGTCACCTTGTTGACCGGCTCACCGAAAAAGAAACTGAGCGATGCTCCACTGCCCTTCAACGACAAGTTCTTTGTTTCGCCGGCAACTCCAAGCTCGAACTGATCGTGGAAGTTGGCGGTTTGGACTGCCGCTGCCTGCTTCGTCGGTGAGAGTTCCTGCGTTTCGAGATCGGAAGCTTTCGTATGGAGCGGCAACAGAATGCATCCGAAAAGCAAGATTGGCGCGACGAAGGACGTGGCCCGGCCTTTGCGCCTCGAGGGAAGCGGGTCCTCTTCCGTAGCAGGTGCAGGCGTGAAAAAGCCGAAGGGAAGCATCACGATGCCGCGAATCGCAAGCAGGAATATCACCACCAGGCTGCGCAGGGGGCGATCGCTGGAATGGGAGCTATGCAGCGCGCGCCAGGCTCTCCGGCGTGAACGCGTCATTCTTTCGATCTGATCCACCTGTTCTGCTGTCAGTTCCGGCAAGAACAAATGCAGGTTTCGGCCGGCCGAGTGCGCTACCAGCGCCGGAATCTGACAGGCATAGCTGCCTTCTCCGATCGCAAGCAGAACAGAGCCGCCACGCGCGAGTTCCACGGGCTCCTCAACTTTGAGCATCGCACCGTTGCGCGACAAGAGGACGGTTGTCCCGTCGATCTGAGATGGACCTTCCGATACCAGACGCGGGTCAAGCTTCAATTTGACGGGCAACTTCGCGCGCAGGGAGGCGCCAGCTCGCAACTGTCTGCGTTCCCATGCGACTGAAGCCGCCACGGACAGGATCATCGTGCTGTAAAGCGTCCACACACCGTTCATGATGATCGTGTCGCGATGCGCGGGGTCGGCAACGAATCTCCGTTCAGCCATGACAAGTCCGGAGATGTTGAGAGCGAGCAGGAACAGGTAGGGCAGGGCGATGCGGCGATCGAAATAGGATCGCCGGAGGATGCCGCCTTTGCTGGTTACGTTGAATTTGCCGAGACGCGGGTTGATGAGCGCCAGCAAAGTCGGGAATAGGATGTACGGCGCCAGAACGACTTCGTAGATCTCGTTCCAGAAAGAGTGGCGATGACGACCCTGGACGCGGGAATTCGTCATGGTCGACAGAACGAGGTGAGGAAACGCATAGGCAAGAATCGCCCATGTATACCCATAGATGTTGACCTTGCCGAACAGCAGGTAGACCAGCGGCACGGTGAGGAAGATCAGGCGCGGCACAGCAAAAAGAAAATGCGTGGTCGCATTGAAATAGCAGAGCCGCTGCGGGAACGAAAGCCCTGAAGCGAAGAGAGGGTTTTCGACGCGAAGAATCTGAGTCATGCCGCGAGCCCAGCGAATGCGCTGCCCGATATGCGCGGCCAGGCTTTCGGTCGCGAGTCCCGCCGCAAGAGGAATGTTGAGATAGGCGGTGTTCCAGCCGCGGCGCTGCATGCGCAACGCAGTGTGCGCATCCTCCGTCACGGTCTCCACCGCAATCCCGCCGATCTCATCAAGAGCACTTCGCCGCAACACGGCGCACGATCCGCAGAAGAAACTTGCATTCCACAGATCGTTTCCGTCCTGTACGAGGCGGTGAAAGAGCTCGCCCTCATTGGGGACAGTACGAAACTGACCAAGATTTCTCTCGAATGGATCAGGAGAATAGAACTGGTGCGGCGTCTGCAACAACCCCAGCCCGCGATCGCGGAGGAACCACCCGAGCGTCATCCGGAGAAACGATCGCGAAGGAACATGATCGCAATCGAAGATCGCAACGAACTCGCCGCTCAGATGCTCGAGTGCGTGGTTGATGTTTCCGGCCTTGGCGTGCGCATTGTCGTTGCGAGTGACGTACTCCACGCCGGCCTGTGCGGCAAACTGGCGGAACTCCGGCCGGCGTCCATCGTCGAGAAGCAGAACCCTCATTTTGTTCGCCGGATAATCCAGTGCTCGCGCGGCCAGCACGGTGCCCTTCACCACGTGAAGCGGTTCGTTGTATGTGGGAATGAGAACATCGACGGTCGGCCAGTCCGCCGGATTCCCTTCAAGGGGCAGCGGTGGCCTTTTCAAGGGTCGGAGCGTCTGGAAATAACCAAGTATCAAAGTTGAGAATGCGAAAAATTCAGCTGCGAGGAGCATCAGGACGAAGGCAGTGTCCCAATGGTGCAAGTGTCCTGCGCTCGTGATGCCTTCACATGTCTGAGTTACGCGCCAATACCCATAGCGCAGTGTACTGAAGACGGAGATCGTCATCAGTACCATGGTGACTGTGAGCGAGCGCGACGCGCTGTTGAGGAGGATTCCGATCCCGATCAGTGCAGCGCCGAAGATGGCCTGTTCCTTCCAGGCAAGAGGCAGGATGATCAACGGCACAAGCGCGGCTGCGGAAGGGAGCGCAAGCAGCCCAAGGAAAAAAGTTTTTAAAGGCGAGTGCCGCCTCGATCGCGGAACGGATCTGATCATGAAAGCCACCTCAACCCGCGACACCGCAATATGGGATCGAGTGCGTCAGCGGAAATTGGCGGAGAAAAAACTTAGATTGCAACACACTCCATGTTTGCCTGGCGGGCAATCTATTCTCCATGCCACCTCTCGCGTGAGATTTCGAGCAAGAGACAAACGATCAATGATCGACGCTGTTGCGCCGGACGATATAGTTCGAGCTCGTTTGTCGACTGCTTCTTGGGTGCGACAGGAGACGATTTGGTTGCTTGCTTCGCAGGAGCGAACATCGAACCTGGATGGAATGACGTTGATGCGTCAGAGCTTAGCGCGCGCCGATCCGGCTGGGGAAAACCGCCACGGCGTACGCTCGCATCTAAGGAATCTCGAAAGCAACCAGAAAAAAAGCGACATGCGACTAAAAAGTTTTTTGATGTTGTTCCTGATTGCGCTCATTCACGGGAGTTGTTCCGCGCAAAGCTGGCTGGCAATTTGGAAAAGCTACTCCGCGGCCTTCATGGACAACCAAGTGCGCGTAATCGATCACGACGCCAATAATCGCACGACCTCTGAAGGACAGGCTTATGGAATGTTCTTCGCATTGGTCGCCAACGATCGGTCTCGGTTCGACGGCCTCCTGCATTGGACCGAGACGAACCTTTCCCAGGGAGATCTGGCGAGGCATTTGCCGGCATGGCTCTGGGGTCAGAACAAGAACAATCAGTGGGGCGTGCTCGACGCAAATTCCGCATCGGATGCCGACCTCTGGATGGCGTATACGCTGCTCGAGGCGGGCAAAGCGTGGAATGAGCCCCGCTATACGAGGATTGGTTCCGCCTTGGCACACCGTATTGCGACGGAAGAAGTGGTCGAGGTACCGAACCTCGGCACCATGCTTGCACCAGGGCCAAGCGGGTTCGAGCATGGTGGGACCTATCGACTCAACGCGAGCTATGTTCCGCTGCAACTGGTTCTGCGCCTGAGCCACCTGGCGCCTGACGGACCATGGAAACAAGTTGCGCAATCGGTGCCCGCGCTGGTGACTGCTTCGTCGCCCCACGGGTTCGCATCGGACTGGATCGAATTCGGCGCTCAGCCCGCTCCAACCATAGGGAGCTACGATGCCATTCGCGTGTATTTGTGGGCAGGCATGCTGGACGCAGCCACCCCCCATCGCGATCAGTTGATGAAGTCTCTCGATGGAATGGAGAACTACCTCAAAACGAGTCAGACGCCTCCGGAGAAGGTGAATCCGGACGGGACGGTTGTGGATGCTAAAGGTCCCGTGGGATTCTCTGCAGCCTTGCTCCCGTATGCCTTGGCGCTCGGTGCAAATCAGATTCGCGATCAACAGATGGCGCGCGTGAGTGCAGACCTGAAGCCGCAGACCGGCCTTTTCGGTGCTCCTGCCAAGTACTACGACCAGAACCTGGCGCTGTTCGGGCTCGGCTTTATGCAGCGGCAATTCTGGTTTGACGCAGAGGGCGCGCTCAAACTGAGCTGGAAACGCAACTGACCGCTGCGCACCGAATCGAGCTGGAATTTCCGGTTCACCCGGATATGCGATGGACGCGATAAGCTGCTGCTGATGCCTATTTCTATCCTGAAATACACGGAGGCACATGCAGCACGTCACGCGCAGAAAGCTGATTACATCTCTTGCCGGAACCGGAGTTGCTGCGTCGGCGGGATCAACCCTCTTTCCTCTCTCCGTATCTTCAGAGGGGCGGAACGGCTTCGTCGACATCCAGCGGGCACCTGACCTGGTTACAGCCTTTACAGGTCTCGATCATTCGTTCGCCCTGCAGCGCAGCGGAAGCGCATGGAGTGCAGGCGGAGCGCGGGTCCGCTATGAGTTGCAAGCCGCCGGCATGCATATCTATGTGGCCGCCGCTGGGGTTGAGCCCACACATCTCCACATACGCTGGAACGCTGCCATCCGCGAAGACGTTCTTATCCTGGGCGATGCCTGGGAGCGCAGCTACGGCGACCTGCACTGGGCTTCGATGGTTCCGGAGAGAGCGATGCCGTGGTATTTCCTTCTCCTCGACGGAAACGCGCTGCATGGTTACGGAGTGAAGACCGACTCGGGCGCTCTCTGCTTCTGGCAAATCGATCCGCAAGGGATTTCTCTTTGGCTCAATGTGTGCAACGGTGGCGCCGGCGTTGTTCTCGGCGATCGTGAACTCCTCGCCGCGACAGTCGTGATAGTCCGAGGGACACCGGGCGACCCGCCTCTCCGAGCCGCCAATACCTTCTGCCAGAAACTGTGCGATCATCCACGCCCGCCGCAGGTCGTCTATGGCAGCAATGACTGGTACTACGCTTACGGACAAAACTCAGCTGCTCAGATCGTGCGCGACGCCGCTCTGGTCGCGGATCTGGCTCCGAGCGATGGCCCGCGGCCCTTCACTGTCATCGACGATGGATGGAAGAACAAGTCAGCCTATCCGGATATGGGCGCCCTGGCGTCTGCCATTCGCGGTCACGATGTGCGTCCGGGTCTTTGGATTCGCCCCCTGCAGGCTCCTTCTGGTACGCACGAAGACCTGCTGCTGCCGGCGGAACGCTATGGCCGCCGCACCGAGCGGCAAAGAGATATTGCGTACGATCCAACCAACCCTGACGGGCTGGAGGCCATTCTCGCCAAAGTGAGGGAGGCGACGGGTTGGGGCTATGAGCTCGTCAAGCATGATTACTCCACCTACGAGTTCCTCGGGCAGTGGGGATTCGAGATGGGTCCGGAGCCCGCGCTGCCGGGCTGGAATCTGCACGACCGCAGCAGGACAAATGCCGAGGTCATTCACGATCTCTATCTCGCGATTCGGCGCACGGCTGGCGACGGCACGATCCTTGTTGGCTGCAACACGATTGGCCATCTCAGTGCGGGCATCTTCGACGCACAGCGAACGGGCGATGACGTGAGCGGCCAACTATGGGAGCGCACCCGGCGCATGGGCGTGAATACCCTCGCATATCGTCTTCCCCAGCACCGCGCATTTTTCGCGCTGGACGCCGACTGCGTTCCCATCACCACTGAAACTCCGTGGGCATGCAATCGTCAGTGGCTCGATCTGCTGGCGCGGAGCGGTACTGTGCTTCTCATCTCACCGCAGCCGGCAGCGATGGGGCAAGAGCAAAGAGAGGCGGTGCGAGAAGCGTTTGCGATCGCCGTTGCAGCCGATAACCGCGCCCTGGCCGTCGACTGGCAAACCAGCACCACACCGCATCACTGGGAGTTCGGGGGCTCGTCCGCGGCGCACAAAGAATATGACTGGTATCAGGTCGCTGGAGCGTGGCCATTCCAACTTTGACTCATGTCGCTCATGCGATCTTGAGGGGCCGAGAGAGAATCGGAATCGGCAGTCTTCCGACCCTTGACAACCATTGAGTACGGTCGTACTCTTTAGCCATGCGATATTCGCCCGAACACAAAGCCAGGAATCACGAAAGAATTCTTGCTGCGGCGTCGCGTTCTTTCCGCGAGCGCGGCGGCGACTCGAGCGGCATCGGGACCGTGCTGAAAAAGGTGGGCCTGAAAAAGGGTGGATTCTATCGGCATTTCAAGAGCAAGGACGACTTGTTCGTCGAGGCGATGGCACGGGCCATCGAGGAAACAGGAAGGGGGATGGAGGAGGTTGCAAGGGCTGCACCCCCAGGTCAGGCATTGAAGGCGATTATCGAGCGCTATTTGAGCGTAGGCCATGCGAATTCGCCGGGAGCAGGCTGTGTGCGCGCAGCTCTCGGACCGGAACTCGCACGCAAGCCGCTGGCTGTGCGGCAAAGGATTGAGGCATTGCTGGATGGCTATCGCGAACGGCTTTCGCCGTTCATGCCGGGGAAGACGCGCGACGAGAAATTAGCGAAGTGCAGGTTGTTATTCCCCAGCATGGCGGGGATGCTGATGATGATCCGGGTGATTCCGGATCCCAAAAGGCGTGAGCAGAGGCTGATGGAGGCGAGAGACTTCTTTATGAAGTGCTTCGCTGAAGGGTAATTTTTTTGTCTAGAAAGAGTACGATCGTACTCTTTATGAGAAACAATCGCTAGAACACAAGTGGAGAGGAGAATCCAATGAAATTCCCGATGCTTTTTCCGATGGCTGCGGTTCCTGAAATCTCGGGCGCGCAATCACAACCTCAGGTCGCCAACGGACTGCCGAGCGTGGCCATCCCTAAGACCACCGCGGTCCTCGTCATTCAGACGCCCAAGCAAGGCGTGACGTTCCAGCAGGTCATGGCGGTCATCCCGGAAGAGATTCGAGCCACTGTGAAGCTCTACCTCGACGGCAAAATCCGCGAGTGGTTTTCGCGCGGCGACGGGAAAGGCGTCGTCTTCCTGGTGGATGCGACCAGCGCGGACGAGGCTCGAGCCATGCTGAAATCGCTGCCCCTTGAGAAGGCGCAGTTGATGAACGCCGAGTACATTCCGGTCGGTCCGCTGATGCCTCTGCGGGCATTGAACCCGGAAGCGCTGCAATGACTCTTCTCATGAAGATGGACGCATTTCAACCACAGAAATCCGAGAAAAGGAGACAATCATCATGCCACAACAGATGATCTGGTTTTTCGTCAGCATCGCATTCAGCTTTACAGCATGGGGGATCATCACCGCCCGAACCATCTGGCCGGAACTCCGGGCACGATCGCGCGCCGAAGCCTTGCGGCCTCTGCTCATCCTGCACAGCTTTCGCTTCATCGGATTGGCGGTCCTGGTTCCTGGTGTCGTCTCACCGGATTTGCCGCCGGCGTTTGCACATGCGGCAGCTTATGGCGATTTCGTGGCGGCGATCCTCGCGCTGATTTCGCTTCTATTACTGCCGACTGCAGCCGGCACCGCCGCCGTCTGGGTCTTTAACGTCTGGGGCTCAGCCGACCTGATCAACACGTTCTATCAAGCGGGTCACGCAGGACTCCTGGCAGGACAACTGGGCGCGGCATTCTTCCTTCCGACCTTGATTGTGCCGCTGCTGTTCATTACGCACGGAGTCGGTTTCCGGATTCTCATGCAACGCGAACCGGTACCTGCAATGCAAGAAAGCCGGCACCTGGCATAGTTTGCAGGAACACTTGAGTAGACTACCTATAACCGGCGCGAGATGCCGCTCGAATTCAAAAGAACTTGAAGGGAGAATTGTCGTGAACGTATTGACCGCAGAGCAGGCGCACCTGTTTGTCCACAACGTGGTGCTGGCGATTCTCAAGACTGAAAGCCGTACGACAAAGTCAATTCTTGCAGCGGTACCCAATGTGTATCTCGATTACCGGCCCGATCCATGCGCAAAGACTGCGAACGAATTGCTTCGCCATATTGCAAGCGCCGACAATTTCTTTCTGAAGTCGGTAGTGGATGGATCGTTTGTGCCGGGCAGCGTGAAGATTCCGGAGGACGTGAAGACACCGGAAGAAATCGTCGAGTGGTATGGAACAGAGTACGCAAAGAATTTCGATGCGGTCTGCAACTTAACGGGAGAACAATTGATCAAGATGGTGGATTTCAGAGGACTATGGGAGCGACCTGCCTACGCTTTTCTCCAGGCAGGTCTGTTTCATACCATTCACCATCGGGGACAATTGTCTACCTACTTGCGTCCCATGGGCGGCAGAGTGCCGGCGATTTATGGCGAAAGCTACGATTCCGCGGAAGCAAAGAAAGCTGTGCAAGCTCTGGCCTGACTTGTTCTGGAGATCGGGTTACGGAAATTAACAGCTTTATGGTGGACCTGGTCGGGATCGAACCGACGACCTCTTCCATGCCATGGAAATGCCAAAAACATAAGTTATTGACGGTAAAGCAGTTAGAAACCGGCATAACCGGCAAAACCGGCCTTCTGGGCGGCCTTTGACACAAACTTTGACACAAACTTTTCGGGCCGTGGGCTGGGTCGTGGCGGGCCAGCTCACACAATCTTGGCACAACCTTGCATTGATTGCTGGTCAAGCTCAAACGAGCTTTCGACTCGAAGATAAATTGTTCCCATCCTTGGGAACGATTATACTGATTTATGAGGTGCGGTGCCATGGAACTGAATTTTGAGACTCTCACAACCACTGAGGCGGCCGTCGTCGCCGGGGTTTCTGTCGATGATGTGAATCGGGCGATCGATCGTAAAATCCTGCCCGAGAATCTTTATTGGACCGCGACCGTCCGCACACTGAAGCGAGATGCTTGTCTCTGGATTGCGTTTTGGTTTGAAACCTCGGAATGGCTCACTCCTGACGCTCGGCAACGAATGATTTCGGAAGGATCGAACCGATGCCCTTCATGGGCTGAGCTCCGAACCTGCCAGTTACAGGAATCGCGAACGATCAAAGTCGGTATTCAAGACATTTGGGATGAGGTCAACGCTCGCCTCAACGAATTACAGAACGCACAGAAGATGGTGATTGAAGACCCCGAAATACTTTCGGGAACGCCAGTCATCCAAGGCACCAGAATTCCGGTTTACGACGTTGCCAGTCTCGTAGACGAGAAGACTCCAATGGATGAGCTAAAGGAACTGTATCCGCGCTTGTCCGAGGAGCAGTTTCGTCTCGCTTCTTTGTACGCGAAGGCTCGGCCTCTCCGGGGCCGCCCAAAGCGGAAAGCTCTGCCCGAATCGAGCAGGATTTCCGTCTCGAAGAAGCATCTTCGAGAGGCCTCCGTAGGAGGATCTAAGCGTGCAAAAATTGCTGGTCGATGAAAATCTCAGCCCGAGTTTGGTCGGGCTGGCTACTGACAAGGGATTCGTGTGCTCGCACGTCAATCATCTCGGTCTTACTGGGCAGAAGGATTGGCAGCTGAAGACGACAATTCTCGATGGCGATTGGACGTTCATCACGAACAACGGTGTCGACTTTCGGGGATCGGCGAAGAAGCCTGGTAGCCAAGGAATCTATGCAGATGTTCCCCTTCACGCGGGCCTCGTCTGTGTCGATGCTCCGGGAGGTCTGAACCTGGAGAGTCAGAAGCGCCTCTTTGATCTCGTTCTGTCGAATCTCGAAGAAGAAGGAGCTCTCACAAATCAAATCCTGCAAGTCACGCTTTCGCCTGACGGATCGGTGGAGCTTGCTCGCTACGAGATGCCTACCTGATCGGTTGCAGATTCGAATACGGCTATCGACACCTCTGATCGCTCCTTCAGTCGACTGCCGCCGCAATAATGCGCCCAGGAAGAGTCCCAAGATCCCCTCCCACGAGGCCGCACATTCCGTATGTTGGGAGGTGGAGCCGGACCTTGTCCGACATCCTGACTAATGCTGCAAAAGAATCTGCTTCCATCTTTCGCATAATATGACCGCGATGAAGTTGAACTGTGTACTCGGTGATCCCCAAATCATATGCCACTTGTTTGTTCAGTAAGCCGCTTGCCAACATCGGCAATATTTCCCGTTCTCTGGGCGTTAGAGATTCGTATCGCGCCATTAAACGAGCATGTTCGTCGGCCTCGTGGGCGATGGCGATATTCTGTTGCAAAGCCCGCTCCACAGAATTAAGCAGCGAGGCTCCGTTTACCGGCTTAGTTTGAAAGTCACTAGCGCCTTGTTTCATAGCGCTTACTGCTAACGGAATATCGCCGCGGCCCGTAAGGAAGATGATCGGTATAGGACACCTTTCAGTATTAAGGTGCGCTTGCAGTTCAATACCGGACATGCCCGGCATTTGAATGTCAACGATGAGGCATCCAACCTTGCGTTTGGCTCCAGAACGCAGAAAATGCTCAGCGGAGCTGAAACACAGCGCAGACATGCCCTCCGCCTGGATTAGATCTTGCAAGGCGTCCTGCATTGACTTGTCGTCGTCCAGAATTGCCAATAGGTGCGAAGTACCCACGATCGTCATGTGCGAAAGGTAACGCAATCAAAGCCCATATGCAATCGGGTATTGGTAGGGAAAATTACCACTCGAGTGGTAGTTAACTAGATCGGAAGGATTAGGCTATCAATTTTGAAGTTCCATTGAGCTCTCTCAGCGATAGGTGCACAATCCAAAACACTTGCTCGACTGCTGCGGCCGGCGGTCTAGAGTTTTTCTGCAATCAGGATGCAGACACCTGACGAATGTTCGTGATTGATCCCGAGCGGAGGAGCCGCACTCAAAGGCATCACGCCGACATTCTTTGCAACAAACGGGTATCTGGCTTCGAGGTAGTTTCGTACCATTTGTGCTCGCGCGTAGGACGACGACATGGCATCTGCTGGTTCCGGCAAGTCCGAATACCCTTCGATCACAATCGGGTATTTGAAGATCGCATCCCCCAATGAAGCGACTACTGTATCGATTGAATGTTTTCCTTCCGGGCTCAGTTCTTCGGTGCCGTGTGGGCCATGCTGAAACAGGCTGGTTGCTTCCAGCCAAGCGCGCGGACTTCGGGCACTGCTGAACAGTTTGCTGCGCCTATATTCCCGAGGGGAGAGACTCGCGAGGTTGTAATACCCACGTTGATTGAAAAATCCCTTGAAAAAGAAGTTGTGCTTTAGGGCTTCGGTGTCTTCCGCCATGTTCCCCGTCGCGGCATTGATATTGCTGAGCGTCTCGTTGATGTTTTGCGCTGCAGTAACGCCGTTTGCATCGGGACCGAGAGCTTGAGCCAGACTTTGACGCAACTGGCCGACCGTCGCATCGGCTTGAGAAGATGCAGAGTTGATCTTGCTCATTGTGTCATCGAGCTTCTGGGGCAGTTGGCGCTGCTGAATATCAACTACCATGCTCTTCACTTGAGCAGAAGCCTGATTCATGTTTGACGTCGTTGACTGCACGCTCGCCAAAGTCCCTCTGATTTGGGTCGCCACTGTGTCATCTCGGAGAAGCATCCCGGCTGTTCCGTGACCTTCCTTTAGGCCCACCAGCAGATCGTTCGCGTTTCCTACGGCTCCGTTGACACCATCGAGGGCAACATTCAGCTTTCCTCCTAGTTGCTTCATTGTCGCGTCTGCATCATTCATGACCCCAAGGCCATGATCCAGCAATTCGGAAAGCGTTATGGGAGCTTTGCTTTGCAACACAGAATTGGCAGGGGCAATCGAAGCGCCCGGTGACCCGGGATGAATCGTAAGAAAGGTGTTTCCTACGACGCCCTCAGTGTCCACCGTTACTACTGAGTCTGTTCGGACCAGCCCATTAAATTGATCATCAACCTTCATCTGGACACGAAACTGACCGTTCGGGGAGCCGGGTACATCAACCTTCGTGACCTGGCCCGCATCCATTCCAGCGACCTGCACCTTTGATCCCTTGGTGACACCATCGAGATCTGAGAAGTTGGTGTAGAGCAGCACGTGATGCGAGAACGCCTCGTGACGGCTTCCAATCAGAAAAATCCCGAGCGAGAACAGTGTCACACCGGCAATGATGAATATTCCTACCGCAAGAAATCGTCTAGGCATTTGAATCACTCCGTGATGAGCCCGCGAGCGACGCTGTTCTCGCTCCGGCTTACTTCTTCGACCGTTCCGAAGGCAACGAGATTCCCTGTATCAAGCACAGCGACACGGTCTGCGACTCGGCGGACCCCGTGGATGTCATGCGTAACGATGATTAGCGCTGTGTTGTGGTCGGCCTTGCGCCGCATAAGCAGTTCGTCAATCTCGGAGGCCGTGATACGGTCCAGTCCACTGCTCGGCTCATCGGCCAAGACGATCTTCGGTTCTAGCACCAGCGCTCTCGCCAGGCCGGCCCTCTTCTTCATCCCTCCAGAGAGCGCGGACGGAAATTTCCCCCCATGAGCTGCTAAACCCACATCGCCAAGCAGACCGCGGACTATCTCGTCTATTTCTTCTTTGGATTTTGTAGTCAACCGCCTGAGCGGCAATGCAAGGTTCTCGTATAGCGTGAGGGAATCAAACAGGGCAGCGTCCTGAAACAGATAGCCGAGTTTCTTTCGGACACCAGATAAGCGATGTCTATCCATCCCGACAACGTTGTCCCGATCAACCCAGATCTCTCCCGAGTCCGGACACATGAGGGCCATGGTTAGCTTTAGGGTGACGCTTTTACCCGTTCCGCTGCGACCCAGAAGGCAGAGAGCCTGACCCTGCTCGACATGAAAGGACACGTCATTCAGCACACGCTGTGCGCCGAATGACTTCACTACCCGCTTGAATTCGACCGCGATGGCATTGGGCTCGTTCATAGGGCAGTGTCCGGAAACAGGAAATAGATGCACTTAATCAGCAGGACGTCCGCAAGGATAATCAGCAGAGAAGACACAACGACGCTCTTGGTTGCTGCTTCACCGACGCCCTGCGATCCCTTGTTTGTCGTATAGCCGAAGTATGAAGAGACGGAGCCGATGATGAATCCGAATACAGTCGTTTTAAGAGTCGGCGCGACGAAATTAGACCACTGGAGATAGTCAAAGGCTCTGTTGAGATAAAGAGTTGGCGCAATGTGAGACGACAGTGCTTCGGAAAGATAACCTCCAAAGAGTCCGGCAAAATCCATGAAAAGCGTCAAGAACGGAAGAGCAATTACGCAAGCCAGGACTCGTGGAACGACCAAGAACTGGAATGAATCGATGGACAGCGACTGGATCGCGTCGATTTGTTCTGAAGCGCGCATGTTGGCCAGAACTGCCCCAATCCCCGATCCAACGCGTCCTGCGAGCAGGAGTCCCGCCACTAAAGGGCCAATCTCCACGAAGAACGATACTGCCTGGACGGCGGGAATCATCGCGGTCGCCCCAAATGTCACTAAAGTCGATCTCGTATGGAGAGTCATTACAGCTCCCAAAGCAAACCCAGAAACGACAATGAGAGCGATCGATCTGTTTCCGATTTCGGCGAGTTGGCGTGAGAGTTGGGCGGCTTCGAATGGAGGCCTGATGGAATCGATCAGTACCCTGAGGCTGAATAGTCCCATCTTCCCGACTAGTTCCAGCCATCTCGTGAGCCAGCCCATTTGCCTCTCCTATCGAGATGCCATGCTTCCCATCGAATAGGAAGTGAGCGTCTGACAGCGTGATAGTAGCAAGCATGGGAGGTCGGTGAAACTAGATGTTCCTATAGGATCGGCTCTAAGCTAAGGCACTAGCCTCATAAATGAGAGCTTCCCGGTCCGAGAGTGTACGAAACTGAGGTTCGAGGCAGGGAAAAGCGATGCGGTCTACCGAGGTCTGGAAAGAAAACACCCGGCCACAACAGATGCCGCAGACGCAGATTTCTCGCTCTACCTGTTACGCCAGCTCGATTGTGCGTACATCTTGCGGAGTTCCGTTCGGCATTTAAGGGCAAAGTCGTTCAGTGGGTCTGGATGTTGCTGCAAGGCGAGAGATGTGAGCTCCGAAATGCTCATGTTCTTCTCTCCATATCGCTCGACTAAGTTCCGCACGAATGCGTCCGCGGCCTCAAGCACGCTGCTAGACGCAAAGAGCCTGATTCGGTTTACCAGCGCGTACATCGACGTGAGTTCCTCGATGGTGTCCAAGCTCTGCAAAAGCGCCTTGGCGTAGCAAGTTGTCCCCTGACGAATAAACTCCGAGTATAATTCTTCGCGTTGCGCAATCTCCCGGTTGGTCAACTCACGTTGGGTCACGCTTCGTTGGAGTACGAAGTTGCTCAGAACCGGAGTTGAGGCACCGATAATAGAGCCACTCAGAGCGGCCAGAACACTGGTCAATGTATTATCCATCGCGCTTATACCCGCCTTCACATGGCAGCTGCTCCACGCCTGAGATGTGCGCTGCCGGTAATCCATGTGATTGACCGATCATGTCGGATCATCATCTGCTAGAGGACAATCTTCAGATCGCTTCAACAAGCACCGAGCAATTAGCTATTCGCTTTCGACGGCTCGCATAATTGTCCCCATCTCCATCGCGTTATTCGATGGGATCTCGTGAAGCGAAAGAGCGAGCTGATCGGTAGAAAGGCCCGTGAGACTTTGAAATGTCTCCCAGAGAAGCCGAAGAAGATCGGTTTTCTCTTCGGCTGTGTGGCCGGCACGCAGTACACAATTCAACGCAGCTGTGGCCGCCTCCACCCCACCGGTATACCCAGATCCCTTCGGATACGAGAGGAAGATCACACGCACGAACTGCTTCGGCACCCTCATGATTAGGCAATGGATTTGCGTGATTTCATCTGCGATCTTTGCTTTGTCTTCGTTTGAGATAGTTCCATCTTGTGTTATCGCGGTGTAGAGCGGCATGACTGTCCCCTTTGTTCATGGGGCCATCGCAACGAACGCGTATATTGCAACACTCTTATACGGTAGCCTCATGGCGAAGAGTAATAACATTTGCATGATGGACGCAATTGGGTTCTGGGCTCGAAAACTACTACTCGGGTGGTAGCCCACTAATGCGCGGGAAGAAGGACAGGCACTGGAGTGAAAGTACCAAGCTATTTGGGAGAAGCGATCTTCAGCTTATCGGCCATTCTCACCAATTCAATCAAAGAGCCAGCTTCCATCTTTTGCATTAGGTTGCCCCTGTGAATCTTTACGGTTGCCTCGCTTGCTCCAATTTCCGAGGCGATTTGCTTGTTGAGCAGACCGGATACGACGAGAGTCATCACCTCTCGTTCTCGTCCGGTCAACGTCTCGTAACGCTCCTGGACATGGAGGAGTTCGGCCTGCTGTTCCCGCGTCACTCGATCACGCTGTAGAGCCTGTTGGATTCCGTCTAACAGGTCCTGATCTCGAAACGGCTTCGTTAAAAATTCCACAGCACCCGACTTCAGCGCCCTAACAGACATTGGTATGTCGCCGTGCGCGGTAATGAAGATGATGGGTATCCGAATGCCTGTCGCGGCTAATAGGCTCTGGAAATCGAGGCCGCTCATCTGGGGTAACCTTACGTCAAGAACCAAGCAACTCGGGCCAGGCGGCTGGCCCTTGTTCAGAAACTCTTGGCTATTTGCGAACGATTCTGCACGAAGGCCAACCGACTCCACGAGGTCTTGAATGGCCTGACGCATGCCACGATCGTCATCGATGATGAACACGGTAGGCATCGTGGGCGCCTTCATGCGGTTGCCTCGACCTTGCTTGGAAGCGAGAAGTGAAACGTTGCGCCCGCTCTCTGATTGTTGGTGGCCCAAATGCGTCCTCCGTATGACTCCACGATCGAGCGCGTAATGGTGAGGCCCATACCCGTTCCATGCGATTTGGTCGTATGAAAAGGGGCAAAGATCTGTTCAGTGTTTTCGGTCCGCAATCCGATACCAGTATCGCTGATGGAAACAATTAGACGACCTTCTGGATCGATTCGCGATCTGATCGTTAATTCGCCTCCGCTTTCCTTCATGGCCTCGATCGCATTCAGCATGAGGTTCATGAAGACCTGTTGAAGTTGTACTCTATCTGCCATGACTTCAGGGGTCTCGTCCTCAGGTGCGAAATGTATCGTTATGAAGTGCCGATCAGCTTCGCCTCTCAACAGAACGGTCAATTCGCCAATGACTTCCTTCACATCGACGATTTGGCGCTTTGGGGGCATTCCCGTTTTATAGAACGACTGCAAGCTGTTGATAACATCCGCCGCACGGTTGGAGTCATATTCAATCCTGTCCGCTGCAGCCCGCGCTCTCTCCAAGTCGGGTGGATCATGTGCCAACCACCGCGAAAGAGCGTTCGCGCTTGTGATCGAGGCTGCCAGTGGCTGTTTGATTTCGTGAGCCAGGGCTGCGGCCAGTTCCCCCATCATGTTGACGCGATTGATGTGAGCGAGATCAGCTTCCAATTGACGAAGCTTTTCGCGCTCCATCGCGGCATTCTTTTGTTCCGTAATGTCCATCGTGATACCGAAGTACTCTCCCAATTCTTGGGTGCGGTTGTGATGTCCCAAAGAGCGTAGAGTCCTGATCGCGCCGTCGGAGCGGACGATCCGATATTCGATGTCGTAGTCCATTCTCGCCTGAATCGCTGCATAGAACTTTTCCCGCAGGGCAGGCTCGTCCTCCGGATAAGTGGCTTTGTAAAGATGTTCGAAAGAAATAGGATCTTCGCTGGGGGCGAGTCCATATATCCGAAGGGCTTCGTCCGATAGGTGAAATATTTTCCCTGTCAAGAAATTACACGCCCAGCTGCCCGCATGGGTTAAACTTTGCGCCTCGGCAAGATATGCTTGCTCTCGCCGCAACTCCAGTGTCAATAGTTCTTGTTCGGTGACGTCTATCGTGGTACCAATGAATCCTTTAAAGACTTCACTCTCAATCACCGGAACTGCCACGCAGCGAACGTAGCGCAACTGCCCGTCGGATCGAATTATTCGCTCTACATGATCGAAACCTCGATGCTCTTCAATCATGAGTCTGATATTTTCAGCTGTCGAAGCGCGGTCTAGAGGATGGACGAGGGCCAGATACTGCTCAACTGTCGGAGCCCCGCTCTTTGAATCTAGTCCGTAGATTGCGTAGAGTTCGTCAGACCAATAGTGGCTTGAATCGCGGAACGCCCAGCTTCCAACGTGCGCGAGGCGCTGCCCCTCGCTGAGATAAAACTGTGTCTGCTTGAGTTGTTCCTCTGCGCGCTTGCGATCCGTGATGTCCTGGCAGGTGCCAAACATTTGGTAGGGCCGCCCCGATGCGTCTCTCTTCAAATGGCCAGGACTGTGAACGATTCGTACCTCGCCGCTAGGACGAACGAGACGATGCTCCGTTTCAATGGAAACTCCATCACGAACCGCTCGTGCTGCCTCCTCAAACACGTACTCCCGATCGCCAGGGTGGATTAGCTCTCGGATTGTTTCTAAATCAATGGGATCTTCTTGTGGGGTTAGGCCGTAGATGCGGCAAGTTTCGTTTGAAAAGGTCACGTGATTTGTCTCAAGATCCCAAATCCAGTGGCCCAGATGCGCAACGCTCTGGGCTTCTTCAAGTCTGGCGTTGCTCTCTTCGAGCTTGCGAGCCAGAGACTGGCGTTCTTCGTCTAAGCGCTTGCGTTCCGTGATGTCCTGGACGGTGCCGAACAATTTGCGTGGACGTCCGAAAGTCTCCTTCTCCGAGCCATCTGGCATTCCGCTCGCACGCTTTGAGGTAATTGCGTGTACGGTGCGAACTTCACCGCTGGGAAGAACAATTCGAAACTCAGCGACCGGATTCACACCCACAACAAGGTCCTCGTCCACCCCGCCGTACAGTGAATCTCGGTCATCCGGGTGTACGATTGCGCGAACGGTTGCCAAGTCCATGGAGCGTTCTTGCGGCTTTAAGCCAAAGATCCGATAGGTCTCGTCCGACCAGACGACAGTTCCGGTTTCAAGATCCCATTCCCAGTGGCCGACGTGAGCGACACTCTGAGCCTCTTGGAGTCTGGAGTTGCTTTCTTCTAATTCGCGAGACAACGCCTGACGTTCATTTTCTGCACGTTTGCGTTCCGTGATATCGGTGACGACCCCGATGTACTCGCGATTGCCAAGGCTATCAAGTCCTGCATGCGCAACCACGTGGACATATTTGACGCCACCATCGGGCATTACCAGACGGTGCTCGTCGTCCAGATCCATTCCTTCTTTCGTGGCGAGATCTCTGAGACGCCGCAAACGCTCTCGATCATGGGGGTGAATTCGATCGAATACCAGATCAAGCGTGAGATTTGTTTCTCGCGTAAAGCCCAGAATGCTATAGGTCTCGTCCGACCAGTCCAACTCCCCACTGTTGACCCTCCAGGCGAACGTTCCTGAATGACTAAGCCTCTGGGCCTCCGCCAGATACTGCCAACGTCGCTGCAGTTCAGCCTGCGCCGATCGCAAGTCTGCATTCGCCTTTTCAAGCCCCTCCCGCCGCTCTTCTTCCTGATGTACGTGAACGGGAGGTCCTTCGATGCGCCGCTTCGACATCTTATGCTCGACCTTTCTCTCGCTCGACCTGAGCCCTCCGAAGCGAGTGATCTAAGGAGCGGATGTCACGATTCTCGAAAATCTGACTTGGAGCGACTCCTGTTCTGGTTACGACCAGATTCACCATGACATGGGCCAAGTCGTCAGCTCTGATGACCTGATTGGGAAACAGAGTTCGAAAAACCGGGTAGATCCGTCGCAAGATGCGATAGCTAAGATTTGGCTCTTTTCGCGGCTCCACGGGATAGATATACGCCGGCCTCAGGATATAAAGGCGCGGAAACCCGGAGGCGACAAGCGCATTCTCGGCTTCTCCCTTGTATCGGGCGAAAGACATTCGGCTTTTTCCGGTGGGGTCGGCGCCACTCCCGCTTAAGAATGAAAACGCTGCATCCGGACTACTTGCTCGCAAAACTCTGGAGAACTCTATGACGTAGCCGACCGTTACCGCACGAAGTTGCACGTCTGATACCGCCCCGGTATATGCCCCGAGGCAAAAGATTGCCGCATCCTGGTCCGAAAGTGCCCCCGCCAGTGCAGAGCAATCTCCGAAGTCTTGATGTAGGACTTCGCGCAGCTTAGGGTGCGATGTGCCCAGTGTCCTGCGGCTGATCGCAGTCACACTTCCAACCGTGGGTTGGTCGAGCGCATAGCGAAGAGCGTAGCCGCCCACCATGCCCGTGGCACCCAGGATAACGAGCCGTGTTTGCCCATTCGTCGGAACGTCCATTTTCGACTCCCTGTACTACGACTGTGTTCGCCGACTCCATCCGGGGGTTCGATGATTATGATAGTGCGCGCTCGTCCAGCCAGTCGACATAGAGCAGACGCTCCGCAAATAGCCAGGCGTCGTCCACTTTCACAAAAGTGTCTTGATAGCGGAGCGAAGCCACCATCAAGCGCTTCTTTTCGCCGTGAACTGTGACATGGTGCGCCAGGCAGTAGGCTTCGCCGGTTGCTCGCTCATTCGTTAACGTGAAGATTGTGCTCTGCCCGAGGAAGTGCGTCGTCGCGTCATACTTGTTCAGGTCTGCAAAAACGGGAGCCAACGCCTCACGCGAGTTCAGTTCCTGTGAGGGCGTCGGATCTTTGGCGTTCATGTACACCACGAAATGCGTATCTGTGGTGAAAAGAGACATCTGACCTTGCGCATCGCGCCGATCAGCGCAATGGGCGTAGGCCTCGACGAGTTCCCGGATAGCGAGGCGGTCCGCGGCTTCCTGCGGGGAAATCGAAATGTGTTTGCTCATGAGTCATCTCCTTGTTCAATCTGCTTAGACCCTGAAAGAGGTTATTCGAGAATCGCTCGAGGTTCGAGATACGCTTCGATCCCGAAAGTTCCGAATTCGCGGCCGAAGCCGGAATGCTTGAATCCGCCGAACGGCGCCTGTTGATCGTCCAGCAAGCCATTGATGGCCACTCGGCCGGCTTGAATCTGAGATGCGACGCGGCGTGCGCGCTGAATGTCTGTGCCGCTCACATAGGCGTGCAGGCCGTACTCTGTGTCGTTGGCAATCCTGATCGCATCCTCTTCATCCCCGTAGGTGATGACCGAGAGAACCGGGCCGAAAATCTCTTCCCGGGCGATTGTCATATCGTTCGTCACGTTGACAAATACCGTGGGTCTTACGAAATAGCCCGATTCGAGGCCGGGCGGGTGTCCTTCGCCTCCAACAAGCACTTCTGCGCCTTCTTCAATGCCCTTGCGAATGTAGGACTGCACACGCTCATACTGCTTCTCGTTGACCATAGGCCCGATGGCGGTTTTCAGATCGGCGGGATCGCCGGCAGGAAAAGCGGGGATGGTGTCTACGAGCGCCCGCTTGACTTCTTCGAAGCGGCTTTTCGGCACAAGGAGCCTGGTCCCCGCGACACACGCTTGACCACTGTTCATAAACCCAATCGCGAAGGCATCGGGGATGGCCTTTTTGAGGTCGGCATCCTCAAGCAGAATGTTGGGTGACTTGCCGCCCAGCTCAAGTGTGATGCGCTTCATTGTCGCGGCACCGTCGCGCATGATCGATCTTCCGACTGTGGCCGAGCCGGTGAAGGAAATCTTGGCTACGGCGGGATTTCGAACGAGTTCCGCTCCGACTACTTCTCCTCGCCCGGAGACAACGTTACACAGCCCTTTAGGCAGTTTTGCCTCGTGAATGCACTCCAGCCACACGCTCGTTTGCAAAGCGCTTAGCTCGCTCGGCTTCATAACCACCGTGCAACCGGCAGCAACTGCTGACGCGAGTTTCATGCAAAGGAAAAACGCATCCGCGTTCCATGGCGAGATGAGACCGGCGACCCCAACCGGCTCCATGGTGACCGTTGTCTTGCCCCAACTCCGTTTCAACGGCAACTCGTGGAGTGCCTTCTCGGCTGCGAGAAACACGGCCGCGCCTGCCTGCACGATGACGGATGCGAACCGCACGACACCGCCGTACTCCTCAACCATCATCTTCGTGAGATCATCTGTCCGGGCCGAGACGGCCTTGTGCAGGCCGCGTAGAATCTCGATGCGCTCTTCTTTGGTTGTCCGCCCGAAACTTGCAAACGCTCGCTTGGCGGCGGCGATCGCGCGGCGGGCATCCTCCTCATCCGCGAGCGTTACCTTGGCAATCGGTTTGCGGTTGGTTGGGTTGATGATATCCATGACCTCGCGGCCGTGCGACTCAACAAATTCCCCATCGATGTAGTGTGTCGTGATTGTTTTCATCGCGCTTCTCCTTTTAGAAACGAGTTATGTTGGGGGTGAGAAAATTCGCTCGATTGCCGAGGATCTCCTCAAAAACACCGTTGTGTGTCATTTCAAGACGGCAGCGTGCGGAGTTGTGCTCTCCGCCAGGAATCGATGCACGAGGTGAACCGCCATTGCACCCTCGCCGACCGCTGACGCAACTCGCTTAACGCTGCCAGCTCGCGCGTCACCCACTGCAAATATTCCGGGCACACTGGTTTCGAGAAGGAGGGGAGAACGGCTCAATGGCCATTGAAAATCCCCATGTTCGACAAGATCGGGACCGGTGACGATAAAGCCCTTCTTGTCCAATACGAAGGAGTCTTCGAGCCATTCAGTACGAGGCGCGGCGCCGGCCATGACAAATACGTGGCGAATTTGTTTTGTCGACGTGAGTCCTGATGAATCGTCCTTCCAGTCGATGCTTTCCAGATGGGCCGTGCCGGACATCCCGACAATTTGGGTCCGATAGTGGATCTCAATCTTTGCGTGCGTATCGATTCTCGCGATGAGGTACTGCGACATCGATTCTGAAAGCTGGTTCGAACGCACCAGGAGATGCACTTTGGATGATGTTTGGGCAAGGAAAACAGCAGCTTGCCCCGCGGAATTTCCGCCACCCACAACAACCACCTCTTCCGAATCGCAGAGCTGTGCCTCCATATGTGTCGCGTTGTAATAGATACCTCTTCCAGCAAAAGCGTCTGCGTCCTCAACCGGCAGCCGCGCGTATTGAGCACCCGTCGCGATCACGACGCTGCGGGCATTGAACTTCAGGCCAGATTCCAGAACGATCCTGTATGGCCGCCGACTGCAATCGATATGCACAACCGATTGGGCCACCATCAATTGGGCGCCGAATTTCTGCGCTTGAGCGATGGATCTATTTGCGAGCTCTTGTCCTGAAAGCCCAGTCGGAAAGCCTAGGTAGTTTTCGATCTTCGAACTCGATCCTGCCTGCCCTCCGGGTGCGGACTTTTCGATGACCAGGGTCTTTAGTCCTTCCGAGGCTGCGTACACCGCCGCAGCAAGTCCTCCCGGTCCGGCACCGATTACCAAAACGTCCCGCACACCCTTGTCGACATTAATATTGAGGTCAAGACAAGCAGCGAGTTCGGAAATGGACGGATTTCTCAGAACATATCTTCTGTTGCAATAGACAACCGGGATCTCGCTATTCCGAACGGCAAGCTGCTCCATTAGTTCGCTGGCGCAGTTATCGCTTTCGATATCAACATATGTGAATGGATGCCCATTTCTGGTAAGGAATTCTCGTATTGCCAGAGTGCGTGCAGAGCCCTTCGCGCCGAAGAGAATCACGTTGCCTTCGCCAAGTTGAATCATCAACAGGCGGCGCGCGACAAAGGCACCCATGAGAATCTCTCCCAATTCAGTGTCCTTCGCCATGAGAGTCAATACCTTGTCCCTCGCCAGTTCAAGCACGGCGCCGTCACTGGTCACGCGCGCTGTAAGGAGCGATCGGCTTCCAGAGATTACGGACATCTCTCCTGTGAACTGTCCGGGCTCGCGAACGGCTAGAATCTTTTCGTCCTCGCCAGCTCTTGTGATCGAGACCGTACCCTCGAGAACGACGAAGAGTGGAACGTCGGGATGAGAGGGTGCATAGAGTACTTCGCCACCATGCACGGAACGGAGCTGTGCCACCGATCTGATCCTGTCGATGTGTTCTCGACTGAGTGTGGGATTGTCCTCCATCCTGTGAATACCTCGCTCCCTTTCGATCCCTGCGCCGGGTTATTCGTGGACCGGGAATTTGAGACGCCGTGTCTTTTCAAATACGGACGAAGTGTGTTGCCGAGCCATACTGTGACTGCTACCCTCGGCGCCGGAGAACCACTACGATTGAGCGACGGCATCAGGTCACAGACTTCGTTAGCATGGCCCGCCGCTTAGTCCCCCCTCTCGATGGAGGGGATTTACTCAAGTACACGGCGATGCTATCCCGACCGGGGACGCAAGAAAACTACATGTTTATAGAGGTTTGATCGATTGTCGTCGGATCTGTACCGCAAAACACCCTTCACCTCACTTGAACCGGATTGCCGAGGAGAAGCCCACTATCGGGACTTAGACTTTGACCAAACATGGGGACCTTGCTTTGCCCCGTTTAATCGATGTAGCCTTGTAACAGTCGCGAAAAACGACAGCCTGCTTGCAGCAATGAAACGCAGGCTGTCGAGTACACACCAACCACGCATTTCTTGTGGTTCGGCCAGCGTCTCCGAAAAGCAACTGCCTGGTGATCCCATCAGGCAAATCGCAGCAGTCAGCGCGACCATGCTGACTGCATAAAGGAGCGCAATTTGCGAAACCCGATCACAATCATTGGTGCAGGACCCGGTGGCCTTACCCTCGCCCGCGTTCTCCACCTTCATGGCGTTGCCGCCACAATCTTTGAAGCAGAAGCCTCAGTGCACGCGAGAGCGCAGGGAGGACTCCTTGATATTCACGAATACAACGGACAGCTTGCCCTCAAGGATGCGGGTTTGTATGACGCATTTCTTCGACTCGTCCGTCCTGGCGAAGATGCAAAGCGCATTGTCGATCAAGATGGAAATGTTCTCTTCGACAAAGCCGGTGGCGACTCCGGCAAGCGGCCCGAGGTCGATCGGGGTGATCTTCGGAGACTGCTCCTCGATTCACTCCCAGACGGAACGATCCAATGGGACCATAAGGTAACGTCCGTGACGGCAACTCGCGACGGCAGACGTGAAGTCACCTTCTCGAACGGCTCGACGATTACCTGCGACGTTATCGTAGGGGCCGACGGTGCGTGGTCGAAGATCCGCCCACTCCTCACCGATTCAAAGCCAACCTACACTGGCACCTGTTTTGTCGAGACGTTCCTCTCCGGCCGGGACGCGCGCTATAAAGCCAGCGCGGATGCGATCGGCGGTGGCACGCTCATGGCAGTTGCACCCGGCAAAGGAATCCTCGCGCATCGCAATGCCGACGGAAGCCTGCATATCTACGTTGCCCTGAATAAGCCGGAGGACTGGATTGCTTCTATCGATTTCCGCGACGCAAATGCTGGCTTGTCTCGTCTCTCTGAGCAGTTTAGAGGATGGGCTCCCCAGCTTACAGCCCTCATTACCGAAAGCGAGATCGAGCCGGTGCTTCGGCCGATCTACGCTCTTCCTGTCGGGATTCGCTGGGAAAGGGTACCTGGCGTAACCTTGCTCGGTGATGCGGCGCATCTGATGTCACCTTTCGCAGGAGAAGGCGCGAACCTCGCGATGTATGATGGCTCGGAACTGGCCCGGGCAATCATCATCAATCCTGATGACATCGATTCCGCTCTTGCTGCCTATGAGGGCGAACTCTTCTCCAGGAGCGAAAAGTTTGCTCGAGAGACCGCACAGAATCTCAAACGGTTTTTCGACGATACCGCTCCCCAGAGCGTAGTAGACCTGTTCGCAAAACATCTTGGGTGAACTGGAGACCTTTATCGGTATCGATAAACGCCCATGGTGCAAGCAATTTTCGATCTCAGTTCGTCGCACGATTCCATGATGCAGGCAGGTATCAAGACTGGTCGGGCAAGATAATTCTTTACCAGCCGATGCAGCCGCAATATCGACATTTTGGTCGGGGGAGCCGCTAGTCGTTCACGCCGGCCCCGGGAGGTATTTCTGAAACCGAGAAAGCTGGTCGACTAGGGCCGCAAGTGGCGCTCGCGCGAGTTCTGCAATTTCATATTCCACATGAAGAACTGAACTGCTCAGGTCTCGCCGCACGATTAAATTCACTTTTTCAAGAGATCTAAGGTTTGCAGTTAGGGCCTTCTTGGACGCAGTTGGTATGAGCCGCCTTAGCTGACTCAGACGAACCGGGCCGTTAAGCAGCGCACACAGAACTTGCACAGTCCATTTCCCTCGAAGGACCTTCATTGTGCGTGCGACCAGGTCTAGACACTTTGCGTCGTATGAATACATAGAGGATTGGCGTTCCTTCCACGAACCGCCGGATAAGGAATCGCTCGCGACGGAATCACGATCAGATCGCTTGCTTAAGACCGCATTATCGGCAAGAGAATATTCCGGAAGTGAGAGCCCTCCCTGCAAATCCTTCCTGCCTAAATGCACTGAGGCAGGGTCTCCATCAATTGCAGAGAGCGGTAGAGCCAAATTGAACCTCGCGCCACCATCTGGGCAATTCTCAGCCCATAGGCGGCCGTCGTGGGCTTCCGCGATTGAACGTGAAACCGCCAATCCGACCCCCATACCGTTTGCCTTGGTAGTCACAAAGGCATCGAAAATTCTTTCAGTGTCTTCCAAGCCAGGGCCATTATCAATTACCTGAACGATGATCTCGTTCCGATCTGTCGTAACTGCTGCGACCTCCACGAGCGGATGCGCTGGCCTTCCGTCCTGGGCCTCAATCGCATTCGAAAGCAAATTAATGAAAAGCTGCTGGATCTGAATCGCATCGACCGAGACCGCAGGGAGTGGGTCCTCGAAGCGTAAGTCTATGGGAACTTCGCGCTTCTTCGGATCTTCGTGGACGAATCGAACAGCTTCCCTGATAATGTCTGCAATATTTGCTCGACTTTTGTCGAAGGAGTCTTGTTTGAAAAGTGCTCGGATGTGTCGCAATGTTTCGGCCGCCGCCTGAGCATCTCGGAGGACCCTCTCAATTGATGTGTTCACTTCCGGAAAGTTCGGTTGGCTGGCAGTCAACCACTGCCTTGCAGCTTGCGCATTTGCAATTATTGCCATGAGCGGCTGGTTTAGCTCGTGGGCGATCGAAGCCGACAACTCAGCGGCCGTCGCAATCCGCGAAGCCCTGGAAAGCTTGGCCCGCATGTCGCGAAGGTAGTCCTCTGCCCGTTTCCGCTCGTCGATGTCGATGGATAAGCCGTACCAATGAACGATCTTTCCAGTGGGATCGCGCAACGGCTCGCCCATCGCTTGGTGCCATCGATACTCCCCGTTTGCGCGCCGCAGCCGGTGTGTAGCAATGTATGACTCACCAGTTTGTATTGCATGACCGAATGCCTTTGCAGTGTCTTCTAAATCATCTGGATGAATGAACCTACTCCAACCGAAATTCGCAAAATCCTCAAGGGTCAACCCGCTGTATTCACGGACTCTTGAACTGATATGGGTGACTTCACCGGTCAGGGACGCTGACCAAAGCATTGGAGTGATTGTCTCCGGAATTCCAGATCCAGGCTCTAGACCCTGAAGGTCTCCGTCATTCGTCCTCATTGCAGCTTTATCGAAGAGAATCCCGTAGCTGTCGCGAATGAGTAGAAGGAGATAGAATTCGTGAGCCACTGCCTGCTCTGCGGATGCTATGCATGCGCGGCGGCAATGGCGGCGGACGCCCCGGAGGATTCGTCTCTGGGCACGATCACCCATGAAGGAATTCGCATAGTGACGACTACCTGCACTGGAGCGATCTCCAGGGTCAAAGTGCCGTAATGGCCTTTGCATAGGAGGATTCCTCTCGAATCGTCTTGCGTAGTGATTTTATCTCGGAAGATTATTGTCACCAATAAGGCACTTTGAACTACGTAACGCACATGGAAGTAAGCATGGCACAGAGAGTGCGGGAAGAGCCCCCGTGGCATCTCCAGGGAAGATGATTGCTGAGTCGTACTGGTTCGCGTTTCATTTTGTCGAGATGCGGTTCTCGCAGATGTCGAACACCTAGCGGAAACATGTAATGTCATTCGCCTTCATTGTGCTTTAGGCTTTCAACTGCAATGGCTCCATAACTCCACGCGCCTGCCGTGGATGAACTGGAGACACGGCAGCGCTTGCATGCGAGATAAGCACAAGCCGTGGTACTAGAAACATGTAATAGCGGCTTGCGGTTCACCTTCATACGATAAGCCCATAACTAGTCGTGGCCTGCTCTCTTCAGTGCTCGCCAAAAAAACGTCGCGAGTCCTAGCAAGCCCCGTGTAGTGCCGTTGAGGTTGGCCATTGGCCTTCCCTCATCACTTATGTCCGCATCGGTTCGGGATTACCTGCGTGCCTAACGGCGGTCCAGATATCCAGAAAGATGGTCGTCGGAGGTTCCAAAGCGTGAGTAAAAAGTCGTTGATCATACCGGTGATTGTTTTGCTCGCCGCAGCGGGGCTGCTCTTTGGAATTGCTGGGCACTGGACCGCATGGGAAGGCGATCGCGCCGACCAAAGCACAGATGACGCTTATCTCCGAGCAGACGTAACGCCATTGAGCACTCGTGTTTCGGGTAGTGTCCGAAAAGTGGATGTAGGTGACTATCAAAAAGTCACCGCAGGCCAGGCATTGATGGAGCTTGACGACGAGGATTATCAAGGGAATCTGGATCAGGCCAAAGCTGGACTGGCGGCCTCTGAAGCTTCCCTTGACGACAATCAAGCTGCTAAGCGAATTCAGGACGCCCAAATCCATGTAGCCGAGGCAGGCATTCTTCAAGCACAGGCCGCGATTGATGCGGCTAAAGCGGGTGTCGCTTCAGCGACTCCGCCGGCAGAACGGGCATTGACGGAACTCCGGAGGCAGGAAGCACTCTTCAACTCTAAAGCTGCGACGCATCAACAACTCGAATCTGCTATCGCGCAGGAGGGTCAGCTCCGGGCCGCGCTTGACGCCCAGCGAGCGGAACTAGCCCGGGCAGAAGGTGCGCTTGCGACAAGTCAAAGCCAACTTGAGGCGGCAAAGCGCCAACGCGACGCATTGAATACCAAAGATGGTGTTTACAGGGCCGATATTGACGCAAAGAGGGCGGCAATTGTAGTAGCGCAGGTCAACCTGGCCTACACCAAAATCACGGCGCCCACAGCGGGGCGTGTCGGTGAACGGCATGTACTGGTCGGGCAGTTGGTTACGGCTGGAACACAGATGATCGATCTCGTGCAGAGTGACGTTTGGCTGCAAGCGAATTTTAAGGAAACCCAGCTTACGAACATTCAAGTAGGCGCTCCCGCTGATGTTCGTGTCGATAGTTTCCCGGACAGGGTCTTCCACGGAAAGGTGGCTGATCTTTCTCCGGCAAGCGGTTCTCAATTCGCCCTTCTGCCCCCTGATAATGCAACTGGAAACTTCACCAAGGTTGTTCAGCGTGTTCCGGTCAAGATCGTCTTGCTCCCAGGACAATCAGACCTTGATCGGCTTCGTCCGGGCCTCTCGGCTGAGGTGACTGTTCATACGAAAGCTACAGCGAATGGCCCTGATGGTGGCCGATAATGTCCGCCGAGGCCAAACCAGTCGAGACGTCTTCAACGCTTAGCACGCACCCTCTACTCGGTGTCGCTGGGGTTCTTCTCGGTGCGATGATCGCAACCTGCACGGGACGCCTGTTGAGCGTTGGTCTCGCCGATCTCCGAGGCGCTTTGCATCTTGGCGTCGATGAGGCCTCATGGATCAACACTTCCTTCAACGCCTCCATGATGTTTATCGGACCGTTCTCCGTCTATCTTGGGGGGCTTCTCGGGCCTCGCCGTGTACTGCTCTGGTGCGCCTGTATTTTCACTGTTGCAAGCGCAGTGTTGCCCTTCTGTCACTCCTTGCTCGTTTTGATCGGGCTATTAGTCGTGGCCGGTCTCGCAGCAGGAACGTTCTATCCCCTAACGCTCTCGTTCGTTCTCAGAAGCCTGCCGATGCGATACGTATTGCTCGGGATCGCGATGTATGCGATCGACATCGTCTTTACAACGGATATGGCACAGGCCTGGGAGTCTTTCTTTGTAGAACACCTCTCGTGGCATTGGATCTTCTGGAATGGAACGGTTCTCACGCCGTTGATGATTATTCTCATCTATTTCGGCATACCGAAACAGCCGCTTCCGACTCCGAAGCCAGGGCAGCCCTCCCCGAGTTGGCGTGGCTTTCTCTATGCCAGTCTAGGAGCGGCACTTCTATACGCCGCATTGGATCAAGGGCAGCGGCTCGATTGGTTTCATTCGTCGCTCATCATTGGTTTGGCCGTTTCAGGACTCTTCCTCGTCCTATCTGCAATCGTTAGGCACTTCCTGTTGCCAAACCCTCTGATCAATTATGGATTTCTTCTCCGAAGAAATACTCTCCTGCTGGCACTTGTCTTGTTCAGCTTCCGGTTCGTTATGCTGGCAACGGTTGTGGCTATCCCGAGTTTCTTGGGATCAGTTCGGGGTTTTCGTCCGCTTCAAGAGGCACCCGTTCTGAGTTGGGTTGCCCTCCCTCAATTTGTGCTTGGTATCGCCGCAATGGGACTAATGCGGCGAATCGATCCGCGCTTGATGCTCACCGCTGGTTTTTCGCTGGTAGCGATCGCCTGCATATTGAATTCGCGTGTCACCTCGGTCTGGGCCGGTTCCAATTTTGCCCTCTCAGAAGCTTTCATGGCATTAGGCCTAGCTCTAGCGTTCAACGCGATGGTTGGCGCAATCATCCTTGAAGTATTGGATACGGGAGCCCTTTCGCGCCCGGTCGATATTCTCACATTCGCGGGGTTCTTTCAGGTGGCGCGCCTTTTCGGCGGCGAAGCGGGAGCCTCGCTACTTGGACACTTCATAGCGATCCGAGAACAGTTTCATTCGAATGCTCTTGGGCAACATGTGCAACTCGCGAATGCGATCACAGATGAGCGCTTGTTGGGATTCAGGGCGGCATTGTCACCATTTTCGACTGGGTTCGCGGCTACAGGTCGTGCGGGAGAACTCTTGGGGCTGCAGGTGAGGCAGCAAGCCTTCACGCTGGCGATTTCGGACAGCTTCTTCCTTATCGCACTGTGCTGCGTGTTGTGCCTGGTCGTGGTCGCGTTTATGTCTAAGGTTCCAACTCAGTATCAACAGGTCACGGCTTCAGGCTCTTGAGCACGGCGAGTAATGGACCCGAGGAAGGAGACAAATCTTCGATGACATCCCACAGAGCGAACGCTACGTCCCAGATAATCCTATTGCATTTGCTATGCGCGATCATCCTGGGTTCGACTGCGAGCCGATACGCGTTCGCTCAACAGAATCAGCCCATGCACCTGACTCTGGATCAGGCGATTGATCTTGCCATAAAGCAGAATCACTCGGTGCATTTGCGGTCGTTAGCCGTAGACGACATGCGAAGCAAAAAAGACGAAGAGCGGTCGCACTATTTGCCGCAAATGACGACGACCGGTGGAATCCATCATGTGACTGAACTTGCCGGTGTCGAGATACCAGCCGGCGCATTCGGCAACTTTCCCACCACTGGGCCCGTTCCCGCGAAGTCCCTATTCATCGATCAAGGAACATCTACCACCTATTTCGGAGCGGTAAATCTGGAGCAGCCGGTTACCCAACTCTTGGGGATTCATGAGGCGAATGTCGCGGCCAAGCAAGACGTACTCATTGCGCAGACGCAATTCGAGCAAACCCAAGACGAGGTTGCACTCAAAACACGCCAACTGTTTTATGGCGTCCTCATCAACGCGCGACAGTTGGAGGCTGCGCAGGAACAGATGGAAGCTGCACGAGTAAAGGATGACGAAGCGAAAAGAGATGTTGAGCATGGAAATGCTCTTGATATTGAAACGATCCAAAGCAAGGCCTCCATTCTCGATGCACGGCAGAAGTCGCTCAGCCTGAAGTTTCAGGGAGAGGACCTTCGGCGACAGCTCGCTGATCTGCTCGGTCTGCCGGTGGATGCAAACCTCGATCTTGACTCGAATATCCCTTCAGATGTGATCGATGTGCCATTGCGGGCGGATGCCATCAGATTAGCTCTTGAGCAGAATCAGGGCATCCGAGCCGCGCGCCAGACGCTTGAGAAGGCTAAGGCTGGACTCCGGGCTTCCAAGGACGCGTACATCCCTGATCTCGCAGGGTTCTCCAAATATAGCTACCAAAGTGGAGTCTCGTTTCTGGAGCATAACTTTGGTGTGTTTGGGTTCAACCTCAGTTATGACCTGTTCGATGGTGGGCGACGCGAGGCCGAGGTGCGGAATTCGAAGACCGCTGTTACGTCAGCGCAGGTCACGATCGACAAGCTGGAGTCAGAAGTCACGGTGGAAATTCAAGCGGAATACGACCGCGTGGAAGAGCTGCGGGAGATGGTCGGCGTGGTCCAACAAGCTGTTGAGGTCAGAACCGAGGCTGCCCGACTCGCAGACCGAGAATTCGAACAGAACGCGCTGTTGAACTCTGCTCGTAGCCAGGCACATGCGGACCTTTCGAATGCAACGGCCCTGCTCTTGGAGGCAAACCTCAACCTCTCATTGGCCGAGGCAGATGTAAAGAGGACGCTCGGCCAGTTGCCCCGGTGAATGGATTCATCATGGATAACACTCTCACCAGCGTACTCGCGGCTCTCGGGGGCTCTATCGTTGGTGCGACTACGCCCGTCCTTAGCAATTTTGTCTTGCAGAGAAGTTTGACCCAGCGCGAACTCACGAATCGGGAGATTGCACAGAGAGAGGAGCTCTATGCCGAATTCATTCGGCAGGGAACAGCATGCTACGCGAAGGCGCTAGGGCAGGATTTAGAGGGCGTAGGCGAGATTGTCGCGATGTATGCGCTTGTGAACCGGATAAGGCTTTTTGCGTCGGAGGGTGTTCTCAAAGCTGCTGAGGAATTCGTCAAGAAGCTCGTCATGAAGTATGGCGAAGGCGCATTGAGTATCGAGCAACTGAAGACGGCTGCGCTTGAACATCATGTCGACCCATTGAACGACTTCGCTCTCAAGTGTCGAGCGGAACTCCGCAGAGTGTATGAGCGCGCCGCATTGGGAAAGCGTTATTAGTCGAACGACTTGTGAAGGCGTGGAAAGCGCGATTCTGACGAAATCGCCTACTAGAAACATGTAATGTCCGTCGAGAGTTTGAGTTGTTAGTATCACGCTGTCGGAATCCTTTCCCGCGAAAGGTGAGTTCTCGTTCTGACCTTTGAATACGACCTGCCTCCGATTCTCATGAAGTGTGAAGGGAAGATCCCTAGATGCTGGCGCAACTCATCCCGCGTATAGTTCGCTCCGGCGCTGCGGCGACAAGCGCTTGCTTGCCAACCGTAATTTGGGCGCAGGGGCCGCAGCGGATTCCTAGCACCCTTGCTCCCGCTTCTACTTCTGCGCATCAAATCTTCGATTTGTCCTTGTTTGTCGTTACGCTCACAGGGGCCATCTTTGTAGTGGTTGGCGGACTCTTGGCGATTGCGCTGTTCAAGTTTCGCGTACGCAAGTCCGACCCTTCTGCCGAACCGGCTCAAATTTATGGAAGTACACAGATTGAATTGGCGTGGACGGTGATTCCCGTACTGATCGTTGTGGTGCTGTTTCTTACAACCGCTCGCATCATCTTCGCCATCCAGGATGCTCCGAAGCCAAGCGCTGCGGTGGATGTTACTGTCATCGGTCATCAGTTCTGGTGGGAGTTTAGATACCCGAAATATGGTGTGGTTACCGCCAACGAACTCCATATCCCGGTAAGCAGCAAGTCTGCTCCACAGCCCACATTCCTAAAATTGACGTCAGCCGATGTGAATCACAGCTTTTGGATACCCCAGTTGGGGGGCAAGACAGATTTAATCGCCAACCACACCAACAGTATGTGGCTCGATCCTAATACCCCCGGACTCTACCTTGGTCAATGTGCTCAGTTTTGCGGAGCGCAACATGCCATGATGTTGCTTCGCGTATACGTCGATACACCCGAACAATTTGATGCCTGGATCAAGAATCAGCAGCAACCTGGGTTGCAAGACACCGCTGTCGCTGCAGGGAGGCGTGTGTTCGAGACTCAAGCCTGCATGAACTGCCACACCATAGCTGGTACGGCGGCCACTGGGCGTTTTGGGCCGGACCTAACTCACCTGATGAGCAGGGCGACACTGGCCTCCGGTGCGACGGACAACACTCCGGAGAACCTCCGGCAGTGGATAAAGGCTCCGGACACGTTCAAGCGGGGAGCCCTTATGCCGGCAATGCAGCTTAACGATGAGCAACTCGATCAATTGACTGCTTATCTCGAGACCTTGAAGTGATGAGAGACCTGTGACATGAGCGATTATCCACTCCCGCATCCGGAATTGATCGAGACCATCGTTTCTGATGGATCGAAGCGAACACTTACGGAGAGACTTCATTCGTGGGTAGTGACAGTCGATCACAAGCGCCTCGGTATACTCTACATTCTCTACTCGACGCTCTTCTTGCTGGTCGGCGGCGCCGAAGCTCTTTTCATTCGGATTCAGCTCGCGTTTCCACACAACCACTTCCTCAGTGCCCAGGTTTACAACCGCTTCTTCACTATGCACGGCACGACCATGGTCTTTCTGGTCGGAATGCCATTTCTGTTTGGTTTCGCGAATTACATTGTGCCGCTGCAAATTGGCGCAAGAGACATGGCGTTTCCGCGTCTCAATGCCTTCAGCTTTTGGCTCACGGCTTTCGGCGGCTTATTGCTCTATTACAGTTTTCTTGGCGGCGGAGGGCTCTACGGTGTTGGCAATGCCCCGGATGTGGGCTGGTTTGCTTATGCACCCCTGACCGCACGTTCGTTTTCACCGGGGCATGCGACCGACTATTGGGCACTGGCTCTGATCGTCGGCGGATTCGGAACATTCGGTACCGCGATCAACATAGTTGCAACGGTCATTTCCATGCGCTGCAAGGGTATGACGTTCATGCGGATGCCGCTATTTACGTGGTTGATGTTGATCGTAAGCATGTTGACGTTGGTCACCATTACACCGCTGACCGCGGCGCAGCTCATGCTTCTGATCGATCGCTATTTGGGAGGACATTTCTTCGACACTCAGGCAGGCGGTTCGTCTGTGATCTGGATTCACTTTTTCTGGATCTTCGGGCATCCAGAAGTCTACGTCCTGGTCCTTCCGGCGTTTGCGATTGCGAACGAAATCATTCCCGTCTTCAGCCGAAAAGCCATCTTTGGATACCCCGCGATGGTCGCCGCGTCGATCTGCATTATGTTTGTAAGCCTCAGTGTGTGGGCCCACCACATGTTCACAGTCGGAATGACATCTGTCTCGAACGCTTTCTTCACCTTATCTACGATGCTTGTGGGAGTTCCCACGGGAATCAAGATTTTCAATTGGATCGCAACCCTGTGGGGTGGCCGCATACGATTCACGACTCCAATGTTGTTTTGTATAGGCTTCCTTTTCCAGTTTCTGCTCGCCGGGCTCACCGGAATCATGCTCTCTGTATCTCCGTGGGATTGGCAGCTCCACAACTCGTACTTTGTGATCGCCCACTTTCACTACGTCCTGGTGGGGGCGGTAGTGTTCTGTATCTTTGCGGCCATCTACTTCTGGTATCCGAAGGCCACTGGAAGGTTGATGAATGAAACGTTGGGGAAGTGGCATTGTTGGTTGTTCGCGATCGGCTTTCACATCACCTTCGATACGATGCATCTGCTGGGACTGCTTGGCATGCCGAGATCGATCTACACATACCAACCAGACCGCGGTTGGAACATCTTGAATCTCGTTGTCTCCGCGGGAGGCCTGATCCAGGGAATCGCTGTGCTTATCTTTATCTACAACTTTATAACTTCGCTGTACAGAGGAGAAGTTGCGGGACATGACCCGTGGGATGCCTGGACGCTTGAGTGGAGCACGCCATCTCCTCCGCCTTCTTACAACTTCGAAGAGCTACCGGAGGTTCACAGCCGTAGACCGCTTTGGGACCTAAAGCATCCCGAAGACCCCGACTGGGAGTATGAGGCATGAGTTCGGTCCCCGTTCACAATCCGGTAAGAGTCACAGAGTGGCAATTGCCTTATAAAGGGCGCGTCGGCATGGCTGCCTTGATCGTTGGTGAAAGCGCGATCTTTACGATTTTTGTCGTTGCCTACATCTTCTACCTCGGCAAGAGCGTTACTGGCCCGCAGCCAGCAGACGTTTTGGAAGTTCCGATCTTGGGAACGATCTGTCTATTGTCCAGTAGCGTGACGATTTGGCGAGCGGAGCGAGCAATCGAAGACGACCGGATGACAAGCTTCACCGGATGGCTCGGAGCAACGATTGGACTCGCCATCGCGTTCCTTCTCGGTACTGCTGCCGAATGGAAAAAACTGATCTATCGCGACGGACTAACGATCAGCACAAATCTTTTCGGCACAACGTTCTACTCTCTCGTCGGATTGCACGCGACGCACGTTGTCATCGGACTCGTCTTGCTCAGCAGCGTGTTTCTGTTCTCTCTATTCGGGCGGTTGGACTCCCGTCAAAGTCAACGCTTTGGAACGGTTGCGCTCTATTGGCACTTTGTCGACGGAGTCTGGATCGTTGTGTTTTCGGTTGTATATCTCATTGGACGGTGAGCTGTGACAGACGAGCAGAATCTGAAACGTGACTATGTCGAGCGAATCGAGGTGCCTGCGGACACTGCGTGGCCGATCATTCTCGCGTTTGGAGTGATGCTTTGCTTCGCCAGCCTGGTGACGAGCGTCGGTATCGGATTGGTAGGTGCTTTGCTTGCATGCTGCGGAATCGTTGGGTGGTTCAAGCAGGTGTTTCCACAGGAGCACCATGAATTGGTATCAGTAGAAACCAGACCCTTCGTCCCCATCAGCCTTCGAACCAGCGTAGCTCGGATTCAGGTAAGCGAGGTGCATCGTGCCTACCTCCCAGTCGAGAGCTATCCGATCATCTCGGGTTTGCGCGGAGGACTTGTCGGAGGCTTCGTGATGATCTTCCCGGCACTTCTTTATGGTTACCTCACTCAGCACAGTATTTGGTATGCAGTCAATTTGCTCGGTGGCGCTGGCGTAGCCCACTGGACGAATCCGACCACTGCTGACATAGCGGCATTTCATTGGAATGGTCTGATCATTGCGACCGTCATACATGCCGCTGTATGCACCCTCATTGGGTTGCTGTATGGAGCGATGTTGCCCATGTGGCCGAAACACCCCATTTTGCTGGGTGGAATCGTAGCGCCTCTTCTATGGACCGGACTGCTGCATTCGATTCTGGGATTTGTAAATCCGGTCTTCAACGCCCGGATTGCATGGGGCTGGTTCGCACTATCAGAAATACTTTTTGGCATCGTTGCAGGGATTGTTGTAACGGGAAGTGGCAAGTTCAAAACTCACCAGACCTTGCCGTTCATCCTGCGAATGGGAATCGAAGCAAAGGAACTCGAGTCGCCCAAAGAGGACCAGCGATGAAAAGACTCGCAATAAGGGGTCTTTCGCTAGGATCCCTCGCACTTCTTCTGGCGTGTACCGGATGTCATCGACGGATCGGCGAACCCGATGACAAGAACGAGTTGATGAGACCGGACGAGGTCGTCGCCTTTGATCGCCTTTACAGTCAGAACTGTTCGGCATGTCACGGCGAAAATGGGTTGGGCGGCCCAGCCTTCGACCTTTCGAATTCCAAGTATCAAGTGCTGATTGACGACGCTTCGCTTAAGCGTTGGATTACTTCCGGCATGCCCGGGACCCAGATGCCAGCCTTCGGTGAGTCAGCTGGAGGCTTCCTGACGCAGCCACAAGTCGATGCCCTTGTCTCAGGAATGCGCGCGCGTTGGGCACCGAAGAAGGCAGCCGCGATAGGTATGCCTGCATATTTGGAAAGCAGTCAGGGAGACGTAAGCCGCGGTGATGTTCTTTTCCACGCGACATGCGCGTCATGCCATCAGCAGGGCAAGCAAAAGATCACAGATGGCAGTTATCTCGCACTCGTGAGCGATCAGAGTATCCGAACCGTGGTGATCGCCGGGCGTCCCGACCTCGGTCATCCAGATTGGGAACAAGTCAGGCCAGGACAGCCCATCACAGACCAAGAGGTCAGCGACATTGTTGCTTACCTGCACTCCTTGAGAAGTGAGACACCCGGGCAGCCGTATCCCGGCGAAGGTATGAGGAGGTGATTATGTCCGAAGAGCATGTCTTAGCAGAACACAGCCAACAAGAGGGGGCACCGGTGGACGCGATAGCCGTATCACGACGCTGGTTCTTGCTTGGGATAGGCGCATTTTTCAACGCCGTTGTTGGCGTAGCTGTGGCTGTTCCTGTGATCCGATACCTTCTTTCTCCCGCAAAGCCTGGAAACGCCTACAAGTCGTGGATTTCTCTTGGGCCGATTGACGCCTTTCCTGTCGGGGAAACACGCCTTGCGAAATTCACGAATCCGGTTGGCAGAGCTTGGGACGGTGAGACGGACGGCGTGGCCTGTTGGGTGCGCCGAGTCGCGGCGATGAAGTTCCAAGTGTTTGCGGTGAACTGCGCACATCTGGGTTGCCCGGTTCGTTGGTTCCCTCAGTCGCAACTATTCATGTGCCCTTGCCACGGTGGCGCATACTACGCCGATGGAAGCCGAGCATCTGGTCCCCCAGAACGCGGACTGTTTCCATACGATACGAAAATCGTAGAGGGCAATCTTCAGATCAATGCAGGTCAGATGCCTACCTTGGCCAATACCGCGAAACTCGTCCAGATTCAAACCTCTGCGGGAGGGCCGCCATGCGTTGGTTAAAACTGATCTACAACTGGACCGACAGCCGTTTGCAACTCGGTGAACCAATCAAGGAGATGGCTTTACACGCCGTTCCGAATCGGACCGCGAGCTGGTGGTACGTGTTTGGGAGCGCCGCGTTCGTCTTACTGATGCTGCAGGTTGTTACAGGAATTCTCTTGGCGCTCGTATATGTACCGTCGGCTGGCCAGGCCTGGAACAGTCTCAACGTCTTAAATCATCAACTGACCCTTGGCTGGTTCCTCCGTGCGATGCATGGGTGGGGATCGAACTTTATGGTCGCCGTCGTGCTGATCCATATGGCGCAAGTTTTCCTCTTCGGCGCTTACAAGTTTCCTCGTGAGCTCACTTGGATTCTCGGTGTCTTTCTCTTATTGATGACCCTCGGAATGGCGTTCACAGGTCAGGTGTTGCGCTTCGATCAGGATGCTTATTGGGGTTTGGGTATTGGAGCCTCTATTGCCAGCCGCGTGCCGTTCATCGGGAATTGGGCCGTGCATATGATGCTCGGCGGTCCGATCATTGCCGGCGCAACCCTATCTCGCTTTTTCGCGTTCCATGTCTTCGTCATACCAGGAATGCTCTTGGCTTTCGCTTGCCTCCATGTCTGGATGGTGCTCAAACTCGGAATCAACGAGTGGCCAATGCCCGGGCGCGTTGTTCGCCGTTCAACCTATCTGAGTGAATATCACGCTCTGACGAAAACGGACGGTAGACCCTTCGTGCCGGGCGCTGTCTGGAAGGATGCATTCTTTTCCGCAGCCATTATTGCGGCAGTTGCAGTTTGTGCGGCTGTCTTCGGCCCTTATGGGCCTGGTGGCCAGCCAGATCCAACGATCATTCAAACTGCTCCTAAACCAGACTTCTTTTTCCTCTGGCTTTACGCCGTGCTGTCATACTTGCCGCCCAGTCTTGAAACGCCGTTCCTACTGATCGCGCCCGTGCTAGGAATCGCCGGGCTCGTGGGGCTTCCGTTTTACGCGGGAGAAGGAGAGAAAAGCTGGCACAGGCGCCCGGTCGCAATCCTCATGCTTACTTCGATCGCCGTAGCGTGGGGTGTGCTCACCCATCTTGGCACATTTACACCTTGGAGTCCCAAGATGGCCGCTTGGAGTGGCGGCCCACCGATTCCTGTGCGTTACACACACGACGCAAGTCCATTGCAACGGCAGGGCGCGATCGTCTTCCAATCCAAGCAATGTCGCAACTGTCACTCAATCGCAGGGGTGGGAGGACAGCGAGGTCCCGCGCTTGATCTCGTTGCATCGCGCATGACGGAAGACCAGCTGATCCGCCAGGTTTTACAGGGAGGCGGAAATATGCCCGCATATGGCAAGAATCTCGCGCCCTCAGAAGTAACCGCCCTCGTCAGTTTTCTGGAGACTCTACATCCTATCAATGAGCCGCCGGCCGCAGACGCATCCCGAACCGCGGCAGCAAGCCGTGCGGATCATTGGATTTCCCCTCCAGTGACAACAGCTCCCGTGATGCTCGCCAGCCGAGCCAAGTTGATTGACCAAGGCGGCGCGAAGTAGCGCAATCTTTGTCATCTAAGCCCAGCCAATGATCGAAAAGGAGAGCAGGCATATGAAGCACATAGTTGGAATGGTCCTCGCATTATCGTTGGCTTCAACTGCATACGCATCCGAAGACGTTGTCACCGCGGTCCACGGGAGTGTCGAAAAGATCGACTCAACTAGCAAGACGATTGTGGTGAAGACGGACGATGGGGCCCGCCACGTCGTGCATTTTACGGATAGAACGGCAGTTCACGGCGCAGACGCTGGGGAAAACGCAACCAAGGATTCGTGGCACGGCTTGAAAGTGGGGAGTGAGGCCGTAGTGCACTACACAACTCGGGGAACCGAAGACAGCGCAGTCGAGATCGACAAAGTTGGCGATGGCGGCCTGAAGGCCACTGAAGGCGCGGTCAAGGGAATTGACAGAGGCGGAAAGGTATTGGTCATCGGCGCAAAGGATGGTTCTGTGGAGACGTTTCGACTCACCGAGCACGCCACCAAGGATGGGGGGAAAGGAGCCGTAAAAGGCGCAAAGGTCACTGTCTTCTATTCGGAGACTGCAGGTAAGAAGATCGCTCATTTCTTCGCCACTCCTTGATTCAAAGAGAGTGCCCAACGAGTCGGAAGGGCAAGAGGGGCACCTTTCCCGGTCTCGATAACTTCATGCTTGTCAGACATCCGATCCGTGAAGGAGTGTAGTTGGACACCTCTCGGCTGAGCCTCGTTACTGACTGGGACATCCCGTTGTGGGTGACGAGTGCCCTCGTTGCAATCAGCGTTATTTACGTGCGCGGGTGGGTCGCACTTCATCTCACAAGGCCAGCAACGCTCCCCATCTGGCGCCTAATCGCATTCCTTTCAGGAATGGTCGGAGTGTTCGTTGCTGTCGCATCCCCACTCGACACTTTCAGCGAAACACTCCTTTCCATGCACATGGCTCAGCATTTCGTGTTGATGTCAGTCGCGCCGCCGCTGATTGTCATGGGGAGCCCGGTAGTACCGCTTCTTCGCGGCTCGCCTCGCTGGATCGTTCGAACGATTGCAGGCCCGGCAATTCGTTCATCGGCGCTGCGCTGGGCCCGGCACCGCTTCTCTGGGCTCGGTTTTGCGTGGTTGTCCATGAATCTCGCCTATGTGTGCTGGCATATACCGCAGGCCTACGAATTCGCATTGTCTTCCGAAAGCTGGCACAACATTGAACATCTGTGCTTCTTTCTGACGAGCATTCAGTTCTGGTGGCCAATCGTGCTCCCCTGGCCTTCGCGCCGGCGATTCGAGACCTGGATGCTCATCCCCTACTTGCTCACGGCTGACCTCGTGAATACCGCAATATCCGCTTTCTTGTGCTTCTCCGGTCGTTTGCTTTATCCGAGCTATGCGCGTGTCGAGCGACCGTTCGGGATCGATGCGTTGAGAGACCAGATTTCTGCGGGTGCATTCATGTGGGTATTTGGCTCGGTAGTATTTCTGATCCCCGCAATTGCTTTGACCACAAGGTGTCTAACGAATCGTCATCTTGTTCAGCCAGGCGATCCATTGGAGCGAACCCGTGCGCTGGTTCGGTAGAGCATTCGAGTTTGTTGGCAGGCTTGGCCTCTTCGCCGGGCGCGCGCTCATCGACGCCCTTCGGCCGCCATTTGAGCTTGTTCAGATCTCGCGGCAACTGGCTGACGTGGGTAACAGGTCAATGGGACTCATCGTCGTCTCCGGCTTTGCCCTCGGGGCGGTGATGACGCTTCACACGCGAAGTACTCTTGTGACGTTTGGTGCGGCGGCAATGATACCCGCCGTTCAAGCCGTATCATTCTTCGTTGAAATTGGACCCCTAGTGGCAGGTCTGCTTCTCGCAGGAAGAGTCGGATCTGGAATCGGAGCCGTGCTTGCCAACATGAGGGCGTCTGAACAAATCGACGCAATCGAGTCGTTGTCGATCGACTCATTCAAGTTTCTGGTGGTCCCCAGGGTGATCGCCTGTGTTATCGCGCTACCGCTCTTGACCTTGTGCATGGACTTCGCGGGATTGTCGGGTGGTTTCCTGTCAGAGGTCGTAGCGTCACATATCTCACCTGAGCTCTATTTATACCGTGCGTTTGAGAATCTGCAGTGGGCGAACTTCATTGCACCGACCCTCAAGACAACGGTTTTCGGCTTCATTATTGGCTCGGTCTCCTCATACTTCGGCTATACGACAGACAAGGGCGCAAAAGGCGTCGGTGAAGCAGCTACGAATAGTGTCGTGATTTCGTCTTTGCTGATCATTCTTGCGGACGTTCTTCTGATCAAGTGCATCTTCTTCCTCTTCCCGGACACCGCGATATGAGTTCCTCATCAAGCGCAGCGGTCGAGTTTAAGAGCGTCACGAAGGCGTTCGGAGATAAGCGTGTCTTGAATAATCTTTCGTTCCAGGTCGAACAGGGCCAGGTATTGTGCCTGCTCGGCCGGAGCGGCACCGGAAAGAGCGTGACTCTTAAGATCATCATGGCTCTGATGCGTCCCGATTCTGGGGAGGTCTGGATTGATCAAGAGAACATAATCGGCCTTGGCGAAAGCGGCTTATCCAAGACGCGGAAAAAATTGGGCTATCTGTTTCAGGACGCTGCCCTCTTCGACTCGCTCACTCTTTACGAGAACTTGGCTCTCCCACTCACTCGCTTAACGGAAAAATCGAAAAGTGAGATCGACGACAAGATACACCTCGTTCTCTCAGATGTCGGACTTGGACCCGACGGCGCTAAATATCCATCAGAATTGTCCGGCGGAATGCGAAAACGGGCCGGTTTGGCGCGTGCCCTAGTCCTTGAGCCGAAGATCCTGCTGGCTGACGAGCCGAGCAGTGGGCTCGACAGAATAACAGCGTCCGAGATCGACGAACTATTGATGCGATCCAAGAAGGAACATGGCACTGCCCTAATCGTTGTAACGCATGACATCCACGGTGCTCGCCGAATTGCAGACCGTGTCGCGGTGCTAGACAAGGGAGATTTGGTTGCATTTGGCACCGTCGATGAAGTTGCGCGCAGTGAGAACGATGTGGCCCACAGGCTGATTACGGAGTGACAAAATGTCAAAACGATACTTTGCTGTCGGAATCTTTATCGTCACCGGTGCGACATTGTTTGCTCTCGGCATCTTCTTGGTTGGGAATCGCCACGAGGCTTTCTCACGGAACCTGATTATCTATTCGGACTTCAGCGATCTCGATGGACTCACCAAAGGATCGAAGGTGCGCGTCGCCGGCATGGATGCAGGCCAGGTAGTGGGAATCGGCGTTCCCGACTCTCCAACTTCCCCATTTCATGTTCAGATGAGAATTAGTGAACGACTACATGGGCTAGTTCGGGAGGACTCGGTAGTTACGATCGATACCGAAGGGGTCGTGGGAGAGACATTCCTATCCATTCATCCAGGTAGCCCTGGGGCCGCGGTTGCGCCGCCGAACTCGACCATTCGAAGCAAACCCGGTGTCAACATCTCCGATCTCATGGACCATGGTTTAGTCGTAATGGATGATGCGGATGTTTCCCTGAAACAACTGTCGAGTAAGATCAACGTGTCCTTGGACGGAGTCAATCTCGCCGTCAACAATGCGAACGACCTTTTGATTGGGCTGAAGGAAGGAAAAGGTCCCGCAGGGCTGCTTCTCAGTGACGAGCGAGTGGCTGCCCAGATCCGGGACACCATGACCAATGTCCAGTCAACGGCTTCGAATCTGAATCAGACAGCGGTGCGAGTGAACGGGATGGTACAAGACATTGAGCGGCGACAGCTACCTCAGAAGGTCGATGAGACGATGACGCAGGTGCGCGCTGCTTCGACAGAGGCCAACGATACTATGCAGGAAGTTCACCAAAGTCTAAAGCAGGCGCTGGGACCGGGAGTTGATGGAGTGACGGCAGCTCAGAACATCAGCGAAACCCTGACGAATGTGAATGCGGCAACCGGGAATATGGCAGAAGATACTGAGGCCATCAAGCACAACTTCTTCTTCAAGGGATTTTTCAATCGGCGGGGATACTACAGCCTTACGACCATGTCGCCCAACGAATACCGCCGAAGCAAGCTCTTCATCAACGCAGGTGGTCAACGCACTTGGCTCTCAGCAGATGCTCTATTCCAAGTCGACAGTCACGGAATTGAGGGGCTCTCACCTAAGGGCAAACAAGCCATCGATGAAGCAGTTGCGGGCTATGGCGATTCGTTCTTTCAGCATCCGGTTGTCGTTGAGGGCTATTCTGACCGCGGCGATCTCGCCGATCAACTCGCCCTCTCTTACGGTCGCGCCGCACTCGTTAGACTTTATCTCCAAGCCCGCTTTCCGTTTGTCGCGAAGGACCTCGGTCTGATGCCCCTTAGTTCAACGCCACCGCCTGGCTTGGGCCACGAACGGTGGTCGGGAGTGTGTATATCGGTGGCTGAAAAGAAGTGAGAGGGCCGCGCTCGGCAGTTAAGATGCGACTTCGCGTAGACCCTTTTCCCAATTTCAGGTATTCCATATTTACGTAATGGATCGGCCTGATGAAGTTGCGTTTCAGCTGAATGTTGCGTCGATATAATTCTCTGTATCAGTTGTTTGCCGTAACTGGGTCTCGAATAGCCGGAGTGATCCGGATTTTCATTGGAACTGGTCAAAGTGGACTTTGGTCGATATCCGCAGAGGGTTCTATGGAAACGGCTAGTGAGTACGTCTACGTTGTAGACGATGAAGTCAATGTGAGAGAGGCGCTTTCAGCGCTCCTCCGTGCAAACGGTAGACAGGTGCGCACATTCACATCTGGTCAACGGTTTTTAGAGTTTGTTCGGCAGGATTCCTGTGCCTGTTTGATCCTCGATCTCAATATGCCTGGTCTAGGGGGACTCGAAGTTCAAAGAGTGATCTTAACGAAGTCGTCGATTCCCGTGATATTTCTTACGGGCCGCGGTGATATCCCATCTACGGTGAGAGCGATGAGAGGCGGAGCGGTCGACTTTTTGACAAAGCCTGTCGATGAGAAAGCTCTGCTTGCCTCAGTTGAACGAGCATTGAATCAAGATCGTGCGAGCCGGTTAGACGCGGCCCAGCATGCAGAGTTGGTGAGACGATACGAATCATTGACGCCACGAGAGCGTGATGTCTTGCCGTTGTTGGTGGATGGCATGCTCAACAAGCAAGTAGCCTTCCATTTGGGTATCACCGAGTACACGGTGCAGATCCATCGCGGCCACATCATGAGAAAGATGGAAGCTGATTCGTTTGCAACGCTGGTGAGGCTCGCCGGCAAGCTCGGCCTAGCTCCCCCGAGTACATCTAGCAGAAATGCGTAACAGACACCTTCAGCGAACTGCGATAGAGTTGCAATCAGCCCAAAGGTGATCTATGGACACGCACGCGAACACGGTCGCAATCATCGACGACGACTTCCGAGTTCTCGAATCGCTCGTCAATCTTCTATCTTCGTTTGGCTTCACGGCGAAATCCTATATATCAGCGGAGAAATTTCTTGCATCGGGTGACATTGTCGAATCCTGTTGCATAATCACCGATGTCGAGATGAGGCAGATGAGTGGGCTTGAGTTGCTCGAACATTTAAAGAGAAACAACTCTACCATTCCTGTGATCATCATCACGGGCAAGCCATCGGTGAGAGCTGAGATGTTTTACATGGAAAAGGGCGCGGCAGGCTTTTTCAGAAAGCCGATTGACAGCGACGCTTTGTTGGAACTGCTTAGGTCAGTTTGTCCGTCGTAAACTGAGACGGGACGTTCTCTGCTCGACTGCCTCACGTTCGGTTCCTCCCATGAAGCTCGGTGCACCGCAGAGTTTTCTAAAGCAGACCGAACAAACTCCCCAAATTCGTGAGCGAAAACTGCGCGGCATCATTGACACGATTCTCTCAATGCTCTGGGCCGCGACTCCCGCCGGGGATCGTTAGGCGCGTGTCAGCTTCTCGAGTGCATACATAAAGGATTCATAGGGCGCCTTCGTCGCGTGCTCCATACCCACTTCACACGTCCGGTTAGCGCAGATGTACAAGTCGAGAGCCTGGCCCATCACTTCCTGGGCTTCATCATGCGTTGCCGACCGCGTGAGCTCCTCATGGAGCAAGCCACGGTCCCCCGCGAAGGCGCAACAGGTACTCGTGAGCGGATAGAACGGTTTATCGGCGAGTTGAGCGGCGATTTTCCGGAGGGTTGTATCGTTGCCTAAGGAGTGCATGGAACATGTGGGATGAACCGTAGCCGATCGTGCCTTTTGGGTCATCTTCAGGTTCGGAAGGAGCTTTTCGTCTGCCCAAGTAATGGAGTCGTAAATAACGAGGGTTTTATGTCGCTCGCGGTTCTCAAGGGAGAGGTAATCTAGAACCTCCTGCTTGAGCCCAAGGGTGCAGGAGCTAGCATCACAGACGATAGGAAGTGTGCCCTGCTTGCTCCAACGCCACATATTTTCTACCGCGCGATTCGCCATCAGTATGTTGCCAGCGTTGTAGCCCTTCGAATGCCAGACGGTTGCGCAACAGGTGCCTATGACATCCGGCGGGATAAACAATGGGAATCCCGCGCGTTCAGAAACTGCAACGAACGCAGCAGGAAGAGACACTTCATGATGGGATAACTTGGAGCCGCCGAAGATCCTATTGATGCAGGCGGGAAAGTAGATGGCGGCTGCTCCATTCTGTGTGGTTTTTGGAAGCTTCGACGATGCCGGCATGGGGAGGGATTCAACCCAGCTGGGGAGCAAATCCGGACTGATCACCTTTCGGGCGGCATTCAATATCCCGCTTACGGTTCCGTCTCCCAATACCTTGGCCGCTATGTTCCCGATGAGCATTGAAAGCCGCGCGATCGGTTCAACCAAGCCCCAATGATCTGCGATTCTCGCCGCCACCCACTCCTCCCCTTGACTGTGTTCGAGGTGGCGGAACTGCTTCATCATGACGCCAGTATTGATCTGGACAGGACAAGCATGTTCGCAGGAGCTGTCACCGGCGCAGGTCTGTACTGCGTCATACTCGTATTCTTTGAGGAGAGCCTTCTGAATGGCAGAACCCGGCTCGTGCCGCATCATTTCACGCCGCAATGCTATGCGCTGGCGCGGAGTTGTGGTCAGGTGACGACTTGGGCAAACCGGTTCGCAATAGCCACATTCGATGCAGGCGTTGGCGACATGTTCGATCTCAGGGAGCGTGTGCGTGTTTTTGACATGTCCGAGCGGATCTTTGTTGAGCATTACTCCCGGAGCGAGGAGTCCTCTAGGATCGAAGAGTTTCTTGATCCTCCACATCAAAGCAGTCGCCTTCGGTCCCCATTCCTTCTCCAAGAAAGGAGCGATATTCCGACCCGTTCCATGCTCGGCTTTCAAGGACCCGTCATATTTGCTAACGATCAGCGTTGTCATCTCTTCCATGAAGGCGGCGTATTTGTCGACATCTGAAGGGAGGCCGAAGTTCACCCCCACAAGGAAATGGAGGTTGCCCGCAGAAGCATGGCCGGCGACGTTTACAAGGTAGTGAAACTTACGCTGTAGGTCGAGGATGTCATTTGCCGCATCTCCCACACGGTCCTGCGGAACGCAAACATCCTCAATCATCAGACAAGTTCCCTGAGCCCTTGCCGATGCCACAATCGGATACAGCCCCTCTCGGACTTTCCACAGAATAGCGGCCGCTTTGGGATCCCGGCTGAACTGCGCCGGCTCGTGGAGGTTGAGTGTAGAGGCGAATCGGACGCCTGCCTCTTCCATCTTCGCCAGTTCGTCATCTTGCGAAGCACGAAATTCCACCAACAGCGACCCGGCATCTTCACTGACGGTGCCCCAACTCTTCGGCACGCCAGGAATCGAAGTGGCGATGTGCAGACATCTCCCGTCCATCAGTTCGGCCGCCATAGCTCCCATCTCGATAAAGTGGGGAGCTGCAGCCGCCGCGTCATGCAGGCTGGAAAAGATAAGGAGACCTGTAGAGCGAAGCGGCTTGAGGGGGAGCGTTTCAAACGTAACTTCGGCGATGTAGGCCAGCGTTCCCTCCGAGCCCACCATCAACTTCTGGAGAATGGCGCCAGGGGTATTGCAATCAAGAAACGCGTCAAGCCGGTATCCATTGGTGTTTTTGATCGAGAACTTTTTCTTGATCCAGGCGGCAAACGTTTCATCCTGAAGAATCTCGTCGCGAATGTCTAGCAATCCGTCATGGAGTTCGCGTTCATGTGTAAGGAGCTCGTTGTCGACTCGGTCGTCGCCCGTATCAACGAGAGTACCGGAAGGCAAGAGAACCTTCATGGATGTGACAGTGTGGTAGCTATTCAATTTCGTTCCCGCGGTCATCCCGCTGGCATTGTTCGCCACAACACCACCGATGGTTGCGACGCCGCTGCTGGCAGGGTCTGGCCCTAGAACTCGGTCGTAGGGAAGTAGTGCGCGATTTGCGGTGCTGATGATCGTTCCGGGCTTGATTCTTGCGTAGATACCGTCCTGCAGGATCTCCAATCCATTGAAACAATTCCGAACATCAATGAGGATGTCGTCCCCCTGGGACTGACCGTTCAGACTTGACCCGGATGCGCGAAAAGTGACCGTCCTATGATTTTGTTGCGCGTATTGCATAGTCTTCGCGATTTGTTCAACTGACTCTGCAACAATCACGACTTGGGGGAAAAGACGGTAAGGGCTTGCGTCCGTAGCGTACTTCACCAGGTCAGTAACCCGCGACCTGACGGCCGTTGGCCCGAGAAGCGAAATCAAGTCATCACGCAAGGCTGACGGAGTACCGTTCGCAAGATGGTCGGGGGTTCGATCAGGCGTCGCACGAGAGCGAAGTGGGGTTAGTGCATCGGTATTTGGAGAAAAGAAGCACATTTGTTGACTCCGAGAGTTCCGATCAGTCACATGATCCGAGATAAGAGCAGCGGCTATTGATGTCCAACTGCTTGCATGATTTGCCCCATCTCCATGGCATTGGAAGATGGGACCTCCTGAAGTGAAAGCGCGAGCTGCTCTGTTGCTGTTCCGGTGAGATCTTGAAACATTGTCCAAAGCTGCTTCAGCATCTCGGCTTTGTCTTCTGCGGTGTGGCCGCTCCTCAGTACGCAATTAAGCGCAGCGGTTGGAGCCTCAGAACCGCCGGTGAAGCCAGATCCCTTCGGATACGAAAGAAAGACGACACGAACGAAGTTCTTCGGGACCTTCATCACTGAGGTGTGGATCCGTGTGATTTCCTCAGCAATCTTCACCTTGGTTTCGTTGGAGACTGCGTCCTCCTGGGTGATCGCCGTGTAGAGCGGCATTCGCATAACCTCCTATGGCCTGCAATGGGGACCAACCTGTTCTGTTATTCATCTAGGAATGGCATCTGCATGCCGGGATGATGCCAGAAGCTTGACGTGATGGTATTTACCGGTTCCTCGGCCGGCAATTACATAAAGCTGCTATCGCGGCTTGCAGCTATTGGCTTTGCGGGGGAATCTTTGGAACGAGCACAAGCTTCTTGTTCACAAACTCCTCAAATCCGAGATTGGAGAGCTCTTTACCGTATCCGGACCTTTTGATTCCTCCGAACGGGAGATCCGGCCAACTGACGTCCGGATAGTTGATGAAGACCATCCCTGTTTCAACGCGGCTGGCTACACGCTTGGCTCTGTCGATATTGGTCGAATAGATCGATCCGCCGAGGCCAAATGGAGTATCGTTAGCGATCCTGATCGCGTCAGCTTCGTCCTTCGCAGAAAAAACAAGGGCTGCTGGTCCAAAGAATTCCTGCTTATATGCGGGGTTATCAGAGGTGATGTCGGTGAGTACGGTGGGCTCCAGGAACGCGCCCGTCTTCCCTGACTGCTTCCCGCCGAGCAAGATCTTCGCTCCATGGCTGATTGCTTCATTTATCTGCCGCAAGATTAGTTGCAGCGCATCGTCCGATGAAAGCGGCCCGAGCGTTACGCTTTCGTCGAGTGGGTCTCCGAGTTTCAACTCCTTTGCGGCTGCGATGAAACGCGGGAGGAACTTGTCGAGGATTGATTCGACGACGATGAACCGCTTTGCGCCGATACAGGTCTGTCCGTTATTTCCGAACCGTCCAAGAATGGCCATGGCAACAGCGTGGTCCAGGTCCGCATCGTCAAGGACGATGAATGCGTCGCTTCCACCCAACTCCATTGTGGATTTCTTGAGATTCTTGCCGGCCCTGGACGCCAAGGCTTCGCCGGCGCGTTCCGATCCGGTGAGTGCAATCGCTTTGACACGAGCGTCGTCGATTAACGCTCCAGCTTGGTCATTACTGAGAAAAAGGTTGGTATAGACGCCGACCGGAAAGCCTGCATCTTTCAAGACTCGCTCGAACGCGAGGGCACATTGAGGTACACCGGGCGCATGTTTCAACAGCATCACATTGCCCGACATTAGATGTGGACCGACAAAACGCGCCAATTGATAGTAAGGGTAGTTCCAAGGCTGAATGCTTAGAAGGACGCCAAAGGGCGAGAATTCGAGATGAGCTTCTCCCATGACCGACGCAATGGTCTTCGGGGCGAGGAATGCCGCTGCATTGTCTGCGAAGTATTGCAGTATCGCGGCACTCAATTCGACCTCGCCTCTACTCTCGGCAATGCGCTTACCCATTTCAAGTGTGGCCAACCTTGCAAGGTCGCTTTTTCGTTCAATGAGAAGTTCGGCGGCGCGCGACATGATCTTCGAGCGATCGGCTATTGGGAGCGCCGACCACGACGTAAAGGCTAGGTCTGCTGTGGCTAACGCATCCAGCATCTCTTGATCGGTGTGTTCTGGGAAGGTCTTGAGCACCTCTCCAGTAGCAGGATTTACGCTGCGGTATGGCACTGTGGACTCCTTTGCGGTCTTTCCATTGCGATCTCGGCAACGTAGCGAAGGCAGACTTTGCTGGTGTTATATCGAAAATGCCCCAGAAGCCTCGCTGTAGCATCGCAGCCTCGCGTATCGCTGCATCGTAACGAGATTCATAGTCTGATTCCCATTACATCTTCCTAGTAGGCGTCCGACGCGGGACTTCTCTTCCATCCAACGGATTCTCGAAGTCCAGATGTTCGTGCGTAGCAGGAACATGTAATGTTCCCCCTCAAGCTTGCGGCGATAGTATTTGCGCTGATGCCGGGTGTTAAGTTGGTCGATGTCTTTCGGTGAGGATTCCTTAAGGCTCACTTTGGCTCACGCGATCGCCACGAATCTTTCGATGGCCCCGGTGTTACGGCAGTGCAAAGGAGGATATCGATGCTTAAAGGTTTTAACTATCCGCTTACGCCGAAAGGGTTGTCGACACTCAACCCACCCCCGCCCTGGCATTACTCGGCCGACTTCCTTAGCGTCGAATTCTGGGCCGATCCCGCAGCGGTAGCAGCTGTACTGCCTACTGGAATCGATCCTGATCCAGCGACGGATGGCCATGGAAATGCTCTCTTCTACGATTGGCAGTTCAGCGGAGCAAACGAGGAGTATTTGGATCCAGCGCGCTATCAGTATCGCGAATTCCTTCTGCTAGTCGATGCTTTGTTTGGGGGAAAGCCGGTAGCGTACTGCCCCTATATCTTCGTTGACAACGACGCTGCCCTCGCCCGTGGATGGACTCAGGGTTACCCGAAGCGTCTCGGCCAGGTGTTTCAGACTCGCTACTATGCGGCGACAGGGAAGGCGGGTCCGGCTCTCGCGCCGAAATCGAAGTTCGCCGGATCGCTGACAGCAAGCGGTCGTCGGCTGGCGCAGGCCCTGGTCACACTCAGTGAACCAATCACTGACCCTGCGGCCCTGAAGCAGCGTCCGATTGTCAACTTGCTGCATACGCCCCGTTTGGCAGCAGGCAAACAAGACAAACCGGCTATTCACGAACTTGTCGAAAATGTGCCGCACGATGTCAAGATCGAACAAGCGTGGATTGGCGATGGGTTTCTTACTTTGCCAATCGCAGATGGAGAGGAGATTTCGGATCTCGCTCCCATTCGTTGTGGCAAGGGCATTCGCGCGTCGATGGCTTACATCGTGGACGATCTCAAGACATTGAAGGATCTAACGAAGTGAAATGAGGAAACGAGCCGGGGAGTCCTCTTTTCTTTCCCAATTGTCGCCGCAGCGCGAAGCGGGAACTCAAGGAATGACTTTACATCGTGGAGTACCGCATGAAGAGAATCTATTGCAATCTGCCTGATTCCCTCTACGAAGCTCTCATGGAACGGGTACAAACGGACAAGACAAGCTTTGACCATGTCCTGTCGACTGCTTTGTCCCAATGTCTTGGCAAACCATTTCACACGCTCTTTCAGGTCTCGACGTCAGCCGCACTGGTCGAAGGCCTCTATCAGGGTGCGGTCACGGTTGCTCGACTTCTCATTCACGGCGATTTTGGCCTAGGCACCTTCATCGATCTGGACGGAGAGATGGTCGTCCTCGACGGAATCTGTTACCAGATATCTTCTGATGGCAAGGTCTCTGAGGTTGAACGTGACCGTCTGATCCCCTACGCAGTCGTCACGTATTTCAACGCCGAGTTCTCAGAAAAGCGCGCGGAATTGGATAGCTTCGCCGAGTTGGTGGCGACTTGCGATCGATTGCGAGATTCCGAGAACCTGTTCTACGCATTTCGAATCGACGGAACGTTTTCTTTGCTTAAAACGAGGGTAATGAAGCCGGTGACCGATGGAACAGGACTAAAAGAAGCCGCGTCAGCGCAACAGGAGTTCCTGTTTCAAGAGGAAGAGGGGATTTTGGTCGGCATATGGTCGCCTGGCTTCGCCGGCTCCTTCAGTGTGCCGGGATATCACTTTCATTTCCTTTCTAACAATCGAGAGCGAGGCGGCCATGTTCTCGAGTGCAAGGTCAGGAAGGCGGTTATTAGTGGCTGCGCCATGCATGAAATGCATGTCTCTCTGCCAGAGACCACGGAATTCCTAAAGGCCAACCTCAGCGGCGACCCAGCCGGAGATTTGGCGAGCGCGGAGCGGAATCATGGTTCATAAAGCGAAGTTTTGACATCGAGAGGACGTGATGGGTTCGAATACTTCTAAGACCGGTGCGCAGATCGTCGTGGAATCGCTGGAACAGCACGGAGTGACGCACGTATTTGGGATTCCGGGAGCCAAGATCGATAAGGTCTTCGACACGCTAAAGACTTCTTCGATTGAGACCGTTGTATGTCGACACGAACAGAATGCAGCCTTTATTGCCGGAGGCATCGGGCGACTGACAGGCAAAGCCGGCGTTGCGATCGCAACCTCGGGCCCAGGAGTCAGCAATCTCACTACTGGCCTTGCCACCGCTAACAGTGAGGGAGATCCGATGGTGGCCCTGGGCGGGTCTGTCGCCACCTCCCAGAGCCTAAAGCAGATTCATCAAACTCTGCAGGCTGTCTCGGTATTAAGGCCCGTTACGAAGTTCTGCGCCGAGGCAAACTCTCCCGAGTCGGTCGGCGAGGTCATGGCGAATGCATTCCGGGCTGCAGAATCTGACCGTCCCGGAGCCGCGTTTGTGAACCTTCCGAAGGACATCATGGAAGGAGAGGCGAAATGCGAAACTCTCCATGTTCCCGCAAATTCCAAATTCGGCCCAGGCAGCTCTGAGTCACTAGCTGCTGGCGCAAACCTCATCAACGCCTCTGCACGCCCTGTCCTCCTACTGGGCCTGCTTGCCAGCAGGCCAGAGAACGCGAATGCAGTTCGTGCCTTCCTTCGCAAGACTCGATTACCGGTGGTGGGCACTTTCCAGGCTGCCGGAACCGTTTCGGCAGATCTTTTCAAGAGCTTTGCGGGACGCATAGGTCAGTTGGACAATACACCCGGAGATGAACTCTTGGCCACGGCTGACACGGTCATCACGATCGGATACGACCCGGTTGAGTATGACCCCTCTATATGGAACCATTCGCGGACGACGCGGATCATTCACATCGATTCGACTCGGGCTGATGTCGACAATTTCTACTCTCCTGACATCGAAATATTGGGAGACATCGCCGCGAGTTTGACAGTGCTAGAAGGACTCATCGCTCCTCACGTCCTTGCACCGGACATTGAACGTTTTCTGTCCACGCTTGCCTCCAATAGGGCGAAGCGCATCGAAGATGCAGGTCGGCTTACTGGAAGCCCAATCCATCCTCTCAGGATCGTCGCCGAACTGCAGAAGTGGCTCGTAGATGATGTGACCTTGTGCCTCGATATGGGGTCATTCCATCTTTGGATAGCCCACTTCCTCTTTAGCTTCCGGGCTCGGCAGATTCTTATCAGCAATGGCCAGCAAACCCTTGGCGTCGCCCTTCCTTGGGGGATTGCATCCTGCCTGGTGAGGCCGAATGAAAAGACGCTCTCCATCTCCGGTGATGGCGGGTTTCTCTTCTCTTCAATGGAATTCGAAACCGCCGTGAGGCTGAAATTGAACCTCGTACATATGGTCTGGATCGATGGGACCTACGATATGGTCGCTGTTCAGGAGGAATCAAAGTACAAACGCACTTCGGGGGTGGACTTTGGGCCTATCGACATAGTCAAGTACGCCGAGGCTTTTGGGGCAGTCGGCTTTATGGTTGAGAGCCCCGGTCAGATAGGGATCATATTGAAGAAGGCGTTCGAGATCCCCGGACCCGTGCTGATTGGAATGCGCGTAGATTACCGCGACAATCACAAGCTTTTCGAGAAAGTACACGAGCACCTACTCAACTAGCCAACGCGGAACTTTAGGTCACCGTCAGGACTACGTCAACGTTGCCCCGCGTTGCATTGGAATACGGGCAGACCTGATGTGCAAGATGTACCAGTTCCTCTGCGGTTGCTCTCTCAATTTCCGGAAGATGGATGGTCATGGCCACGGCGATGCCGAAACCCTCGACGCCTCCCGCCAGAGGGCCAAACGAAACCGACGAGTCAACCGCTACGGTCTCGCTCACCCGGATGTGCCGTTTGCCCGCGACTACTCGCAAGGCCCCGATGAAACAGGCGGCATACCCCGCAGCAAACAACTGTTCTGGGTTAGTACCTCTTCCTTTTCCACCCATTTCAACAGGGCGATCGAGCTTAAGGTCGATCTGCCCATCGTCAGATTTTGCGGCGCCGATTCGGCCGCCGGTTACTCTTGCATGGGCCGTGTAGATAGCCTTTTCAATCGCCATTCTGAATCCTCCGTGGGTTGAGTGTGAACGAGAGCAGCGTCTTTAAGTATTGGTGCGTCGCCGGATGATCAGACGGGCGCCGCGCTTGCCGCTCACGTATGTCCACGCCCACTGTAAAAAAACGCTGATGCGCAAACTGTTCTCGGCTAGAAATTGAATGTGTATAAGCGCCCAAACGAGCCAAGCCATGAAGCCGCTCAACTGTACGCCGCCACTCTGGAGAACTGCAAAGTTCTCTCCGACCACAGCGAGATTGCCTTTGTCGAAATAGCGAAACGGTGGCAATGGGCTATGACCGATCACTGTGCGGAAGATGGATCTTGCCGTATACCGGCCCTGTTGGATCGCAACTTGCGCAACTCCAGGAAGCGGCCTGCCGTCTTGATTGAGAGCCGCAGTATCACCGATGACGAAGATCTCCGGATGTTCGGGAACTGTAAGGTTGGGTTGGATCAGAACTCGGCCTGCACGATCCATTGCAGCTCCAAGCCATTTTCCTGCAGGAGAGGGCGCGACGCCGGCAGTCCAAACAACCGTCCGTGCCGAGATCCGTTCACTTCCGATGACGACTCCTTCGTTATCAATTGTTTGAACGGCCTGACCAAGGCGTACATCGACCCCCAGTGATGCCAGTCGTTGTTTCGCTGCTTCGGAGAGTTTGTCGGAGAAACTCGGAAGCGGACGTGCTCCCATTTCGGCCAGAATGATGTGTGCGGTTTTCGGGTCGATTCGCCGGAAGTCTCTCCGCAGCGAGGTTCGAGACATGACAGCGATCGCACTTGCCATCTCGACGCCCGTGGGCCCTGCTCCTATCATCACGAAGGTCAGTAACGCTTGTTGCCTGGCTGAATCTTCTTCAGCCTCGGCCTTCTCAAAGGCTTCCAATATGTGATTTCGCAAGGCCTCTGCGTCTGAGAGGCTTTTGAGGCCGGGAGCGAAGGCCGCGAATTCATCATGGCCGAAGTAACTGTGACTGGCCCCGGTGGCGAGAATCAGGTAATCGTAGTCGACTCTCTGGCTGGCTTTGTCGCCGGCGTCCACGATGACCTGCTTGGCGGAGGCATCGACGTCCGTCACATTGCCCAACATCACAGATGTGTTTGTCTGATTCGATAAAAGACTCCGGAGAGGCGATGCAATCTGCCCTGGAGCAAGGACTGAAGTTGCAACCTGATATAGAAGAGGCTGGAAGACGTGATGATTGTTCCGATCGATAAGAAGCACTTCGACCGGAGAAAATTTCAATCCCCTCGCAACGGCAAGTCCGCCAAATCCACCTCCAACAATCACTACTCGCGGAGCTTGGGTCGTCATCTTTGGCTCTCACATCCTCGTGGGATAAGCTCACGACCTTATCGACTCAATGAATCGAAGACGACTCCGCACGCAGCCGCGATACGCGTCGCTCTCAGGGCATAAAGGATCGTAACAACCGACGAATCCTGACAAAAGTACATATTCCTGCTAGTTCGCTTGGAGAATTCTGGTGAGCGTTCCTGTATGCGGCTTGCATTCCACGAGAACCCTGGCTTAACAGGAACATGTACTTTTCTCAACCTGTCCCCGACCGTACTATCGCCACATAGCGGTCATCAGTATCAGGCTCCGCGCATCGCGACCTTGGTCGGATCTACAACGAAGGTAGCTGTGCACCAACAACGTTCTGCGCGCCATCATCTGAGGGGCAACAATGGATGACATTACGTCGCTCCTTTTGAAGCATGGATATTGGTTACTCTTTCTCTGCATTGTTGGCCGCCAAGCCTGTTTGCCTGTACCTGTTAGCCTCTTCGTGCTTGATTCGGGAGCGATGATAGAGGCGCATCGGTTCAATACATTTGCCCTCCTTGCGACAGTCATACCAGCGTTCATTGCGACCGATCTTGTGTGGTACGAAATCGGCAAGAGGTTCGGCAAACACTTGCTTTGGCTCATCGACAAATCACCGTCGGGCATGGCCTTAAGCGTGGACAGATATGTGTCAATGTTCCATCGCTACGGAGTAAGGTCGCTCTTGGTCTCGAAATTCATATTGGGATTCGATGCGCTCGCAGCCCCTGCGTCAGGATTGTTTGGAGTTGGCCTTTCGCGATTCGTATTGTTCGATGGCCTTGGCGCTCTCATTTGGACGACAGCGTATTTGGCGCTGGGCTACGAGTTTAGAGACCAGCTAGACAGGATCGCAGAATATTTAGGACATGCAGGCCATCTGGTTGCTTGGGTGGGATTGGCGGTGCTTGGCAGCGTAATTGTACGGCTTGCATGGCGACGCTACAGAGTCGCTCGCAAGAGCCGCTCATCACTACGACATGTGAGTATGCCTGCCAAACGGCTACGACGAGGGGAGGGCCGCGACAGTTCGCGATAAATACAGGAAATGAACAATCAGACGAAAACGACGATCTTCGGTGCCAGGGATTGCACCTCTGGCGATTTAGGTGAGGCTGACGACGAACTGTTAGTTATGGCCGCGAAATCCGGCGATAGCATGGCATTCGCGACGCTCAGCAGACGCTATTCTAAGATGTTACTGCGAACGATATATCAGATCGTGGACAGTTGGGAGGATGCGGAGGACGTTCTTCAGGAGACATTAATGAAGGCATTCCTTCACATCAACCGCTTTGAAGGAAGATCTCGCGTGACAACGTGGTTCACGCGAATCGCGATCAACTCTGCGTTGATGACCCTGCGCAAGAGGCGCGGGTTTTTCATTGCAATCGACGCGACTGTTGACGACCAGTGTTCTCACTGCGGATTTGAACTCTATGATACGAGAGAGAATCCCGAGCAATTGTACGTGCGTAACGAAAGCGAGGTATCGCTTCGACGGGGCATTAAGCGACTCTCTCCTCACCTCAGAGATGCGATTGAGTTGCAGTGTGATACCGACTGTTCGAATAAAGATCTCGCGGAGGCTCTCGGAGTTTCCATCCCGACAGTAAAATCAAGGCTCTTACGAGCCAGGCGGATACTGCGTAGATCATTGCAAAAACGTTTGCCGTTCGGGCTTGGCTAAAATCCATTCCAGACATCGACAAGGATTCGCCCTAGGAACTCCCCTTTTTCGTATCGTGAAAGGGCTTGGTCGAGCTTGGTGACCGGATAAGTCAAATCAACGGGGATCTCCATTCCTTCGCTAAGCCACTGGCCCAAAAGTGTGAGGTCCCGATTATTAGCTTTCACATACACCATCTGCACCCGGCTAGATGAAGCAAGGCTCATCAATTTGTCGACAGCAAAAGCCATAGACGGAAGTGTTGTCACAAATGTCCCGCCCCTCTTTAATTTCCTCTTCCACTGCGACCAACGATAGGCTGCGGCTGCATCGAAAATCACATCAAACTGGCCAGTGACGTTCTCAAAAACGTCGGCCCTTTTGCGATCAACGAGAGCATCCACACCCAAATTCCGTGCGAGCTCTAGACCACGCTGCGACCCAATTGCCGTGACGTGGGCACCGAGTTTCTTTGCTACGAGAATCGCGACGGAGCCAACGCCTCCAGAAACTCCAGTAATCAAGACTCGGGCATCCCTCGGAGGAATTCTGCCTTGGTCACGAATCCCTTGCATTGCTGTCAATCCAGCCGTCGCCGCAGCGGCGGCTTGTGCATGAGAAATTGTTGACGGCCTTAAAGCAATCTGATCTGCTCTCGCAATCAAGAATTCGCCGAAGGCACCCCGTTTATTCGACGGGCCGTAAGGCAGAAAACCGAAAACATTGTCGCCGGCCTTCCAACGACCCTCACTCGGACCAGTTGCATCCACTACACCCGAAAAGTCGTACCCGAGGACAATGGGGAAATTTCGGGCATGGAGAAACTTAACGATCCCACGGGAGACTTTGTAATCGGCAGGTCCGAAGGCCGAGGCGTGGACCTTGATTCGGACCTCGCCCTGCTTTGGCTCGGGGGTCTGCAGGTCTGTGAGAAAGTAGCCGTCTTTCGCACCGTAATGTTTTAGAGTCATCGCGCGCATTGAACTACCATCCGATCGAGGTTGGTCATTTCTGTTTGCTGTTAAGGGCGCTCCACGCGGCCAAGGAGTCCATGTAATCTCGCCAATGGACGATTCTGCGGCTTTCGATGGTGATGATCGAGCAAAACCGATTGTTGTACTTCGCACTTGTCGCAAGGACGGTCCCGTGAACTTCGTACTCAATGACGACCGTACGGCCGTCATCGGCCTTGTGGGTAATCAAATGGTCCGCAGATTGGAGTTTGATGTAAGCTCCATAGCCGCCAAACTGACTCATAAGATTGGCGCGTCCCTTGATCTGCCGCGGCCATCCCAGGTCATAGAGGACTTCATAGACGATGTTGTCAGCCACAACATCGAAGAAGTGCTCGCCATCCACGAGGTCGCCCAGCGCGCTTTGGACTAGCGCGAAGTACGGCTCTGCTGCTTCATACTCCGCATACCGTGTTTTCTTCATAGCGAACTCCCAATTGCTTCCTGTCACAATGTTACTTACTAAAGTATAGTTGCACCATATATCGCTGGTACACTTAAAACAAGAAGGCACATTGAGTTCGGTTGCGAACACGGAGGTAAGCTATGAAAAAGGCAAACAAACCTGAGCAGTCAGATCCGGCATATGTTTGTGGCTCCGGAGACCCTATGGCGGTCCGCGAGATGCTCACCAAGATTGGCGACAAGTGGAGTATTTTTGTCGTCCTTACCTTGGCGAGGGTTCACAACAATCGGGCGCGATTTTCGGGGTTAGAAAAAACTGTCCCAGGTATTTCACAAAGGATGTTGACTATCACACTGCGAAACTTAGAAAGGGACGGCTTGGTTTCAAGAGAAATGTTTCCGGAGATCCCCCCGAGGGTTGAATATGAGCTAACCCCTTTAGGGAAAAGCTTACTTAAACCTCTTGATGGACTCGTTGATTGGGTCACTGACAATTGGGAGGTCGTAAGGAAGGCTCAAGCTAAATTCGATTCTAAATAGTCACTTACGTTGCGTTCTCATTCTAGATGAGAAGCCATGATCTGACGATTGTGCATTGCAGAATTGCTTCTATCCCTAGTGATTATTGGAGTGTCACCTATGGTTTCGGGTCTCGCGCCAGGGGAGACTTCAAATCCTAAAACTTATACGTCGTCCAAACAGCTCCGTAGTTGACGTCTTTGCCTTGCGGTGATGCGTCCACCAAGAATGGTCCGCTGAAAAAATGGGCGTACGCAGCCGACACGGAGATGTGTTGGCTTGCCCTCCAGTAAATTCCGACCGACGGCTGGCTACCGACGTAACGCCCAGAATTACCTGGCCCGGAAACCAACAGATTCACGGCCGGCCCATAGAGGCCGTCCTGAAGACTGGTCCGCCAGAAGACATTGTTGTCCGCGATCACACTGAGCAATTTTGTGACTTGCAAAGCTATTTTCGGGCCGATCGCCATAAGATTCGAGGGTCCGAGCAAAGCGATCCCGCCCTGGCCGAAATAATAGCCTGTCGGGAAGAGTGGATTTAGCGTTCCCAAGTCCGACCGTGAATTGCCGCGGCTACCGCTCGCGACAAGCGCGCTAGCACCAATCTGTGGCTGGAGGCGGATGGATCGAAATGTGTACGACGTGTCGTGGCCGGTGCCCCAGGCACGAATATTTCGTGCGCTAAAGCTACCCCATTGAAAGGCGGCTTCGCTGTCATAGCTCCAGCCACCTTGCCTGCCTGAGAGCCTTCCGCCCACCGTATGGCGCAACTCATCTGCCGAACCAATTTCGAACGCTGCGTTCTTTCGAGCGAGACCAAGATAATAAAGATCGATATTCCCACCCTTTATCTTTGGGCTCGGATGAACGGTATACACGCCCCAAAAGGTAGAACCGTGATCAGGCGGCGCGTCAAAAATGCCAGTTCCATTCAACACTGGCTTCAAAGCGAATCCATCTATTTTCCAGGATGAAAGCTTCCAATTCAGGCTAGCGCCATCGAAGGTTTGGCGCACGTTAGGTCCCTCTCGAACGTCCACTAAGCGGCCGTCCCCAAGTTCGAACTCCTGTCGTCCAAGACGCATAATCACCTTATCGCGGGCTTCTTTCGATAAGGTGATATCGGCGAATGCTTCTTCAAAAAACAACTTTGACTCGTCGATCACCGGCCTAGGGCCGCCATTCCGCCCGGCCTCTATACCGCTCGTGAGTTGTACGAAGAACCGGAGGCGAGGCGCTGCGTGAATATCGCCATAGACGGAAAGGCGCTGAAGTAGATACCCATTTGCATCCTGGGTACCGAATCCCCAACTTGCATTGTGATAACCTTCGTACCATTCTCGAACCTCGCCGCCGAGCGTGAAGAAGGTATCTGCGCCCGATCCGAGCCGCACATATTTGAGGCGATCCCAATAGTCATTGCGGCAGACTGGATGACGCAGATAGCTGTAGTCTTCGTCCTGGCGAAGCAATGCGTATGCTGGTGGACCGGTGGGACACTGGGTTTGGGCAAACACAGTACCTGCAGCGAGCGCCAAAACAAACAACACTGAAGAAACAAAGCGATTCATCGCTGATTACCGGCCAGTCGGAAGATGTTCAATACTCCATTACCTTTGTCGGGGTTGCTGCGATCAGGCGTCGACGAATCGCTTTTGGCGCGATGGTTCTGGAACTCAGCGTCTGGGCTACGTCCTCTCCTCGAACATCCCGTTGGAATTGGCGCGCGGGATATTCGGCCCCAGTATGGGAGCAGCGTTCGTCGGGTCACCCACAAATTGCAGTGTGTCCCAGTGCTCGATCGCCTTACCATCGGCGTCCATCTTGTAAATATCAACGCCGGCGATCCCCGTATCCTGCGGGTCATCGGTGAACAGATTTAGGAAATTCACGTGGGCCCAAACGTAGTCGCCAACGGCGATGATGCGGTGAACAACAACGCTTGCGCGAGCGCGTTCCCGGGTAACCTTACCGAAAAATTGTCCAAGTGCTGTAGAGCCATCCGGAATTAGGGGGTTGTGTTGGATGTACTTGGGACTGACGAACTTGGCCGTTCCCTCTTCCGACTTCTTCTGGTTGATCATCATTTCGTAGAGGACAAGAACGTTGTCCTTGTTACGAACGGCACGGCTATCTTTGGGGTCAACGATCACGATCATGGCATTTCTCCTTTTGAAATTAGGACTTCATCAGCGTCGGTTCTCTCTGGGACGGAGCGGAGCCTTTATAAGAGCGAACACGCCTCATTGAAGAGCAAACGCGGAAGTCGAGGGTACAAGGCACTCGGATCGCCATATCCAAGATTGACCAGGAAATTTGACTTCACGTGGCTGCCAGGAAAGAACTCCTGATCGCGGTCGACGCCGGGCTTCCCAGTGGCAAAGAACTCCTCGTCCACCTTGGCGTTATCGAATCCCGACATTGGCCCGCAGTCGAGACCGAGAGCCCGTGCGGCGAGAATGAGGTAAGCGCCCTGCAAGCTGGAATTCCGCTGGGCGGTCACCTCGACCAACTGCGGATTGCTTTCAAAAAGCTGCTTCAGGCCCGGATTCTGAGGGAACAGCTTGGGCAGTCGCTCATAGAACTTCATATCGTACGCGACGATCACGGTGACTGGGGCCGACATCGTCTTATCGACATTGCCCGGCGCCAGCGCTGGGCGGAGTCGTTCCTTGGCCTCTTTCGACCGAAGAAACGCAAAGCGCGCTGGCGAGGTGTTCGCGCTGGTCGGCGCCCACTTGAGGATGTCGTAGAGATCCCTCAATGTTTGATCGGCCACCGGCTGCGGCTTCCATGCGGTGTACGTGCGTGCTTCACGGAAGAGTATGTCCAACGGAGAATCGTCAATTGTTTGACCCATAACCCGGGTTACGTCCTCTCCTCGAACATTCCGTTCGAATTTGCGCGTGGGATATTCGGCCCCAGCACGGGAGCGGAGTCCTTCGGGTTACCCACAAACTGCAGTACGTCCCAGTGCTCGATTGCCTTACCGTTGGCATCCATCTTGAAAATGTCGACTCCGGCGACTCCGGTATCATCTGGCTCATCGCTGAAAAAGTTAAGAAAGTTCACGTGTGTCCAGACGTAGTCGCCGGCCGCGATGATCTTGTGCACGACGATGCGGCCCTTGGCGCGTTTTGCAGCGATGTCTCCAAAAAACTTGGCCAGCGCAACGCGCCCATCCCCCATGAGTGGGTTGTGCTGGACGTATCCCGCGTTGAAGTTGCGGGTACCTGTCTCGGCGTCCTTATGATTGATCATCCGATCGTAGTGGTCGAGAATCATGTCCTTGTTGCGAACAGCGCGGCTGTCATTGGGATCGACGAGTGCGATCATCTGTAGATTTCCTCTCTCTAGTGTCTTGATTCCGAAGTCAGCTTTAACGCCGGCAGTTTTATTCCAACCCGACCATATGGAGGCGCAGGGCATCCAATTCGGCATCGGACTTCTCGCGGACAAGCCGAAGAATCTCTTCGGCGTCGGCGCCCACTGCTCCTCGGCTGGGCGCGGGTAATTGCTCTGAAAGTTCGATCACTCGATTCGCAGCGGAGACTGAATCGAGTCCGCTTCCTTGCATCTTGTTGAGAGTCGTGGCAAAGGTATCGAAAGACTTCCCGTACAACTCGCGCTGCTCGGGTGTCATCTGGTCGGATACGCGCTTCAGGGCAGCAGCAGTTTTGGCCGGCCCGCCCGTTCTCATATTGCCGGCAATAGCCAAGACCACATCAACGCCAAAAGACTTTAACTCCGCGCGGTAAACAGCAGCAAAGGCGTCGAAAGCGGCCTTTGAAGCGCCGGAAGGGCCGTTGAAGGGGAACGGCAACGTCGCCGTCATCGTACTCACTTGAACAACTCGTCCATGTGCCTTCCTCAATGCGGGAAGAAAAGCATTCACAACGGATAGGGCCCCAAAGACATTCACTTCGAATTCGTGCCGGATGGCATTCAGCGCCAGAACCTCAAGTGGACCAGGTGTCAAGATTCCCGCATTGCTTATGAGGAGATTGATGCTGCCTTTAGTCTGGGTTGTGACTTCGCTTGCCCAAGCCTTTACGGCAGCCTCGTTCGTAATGTCGCACTGGCTAAGACTGACTGCACCCCCTGACGCCTGCTTCAGGTCCGCGATCTCATCTGACGAAATTGCCGTCCCGAACACGCGATAGGCCTTTGCCGCAAGTCCAAGCGCGATGTCCCGGCCGAGTCCACTTCCCGCACCTGTGACAACGGCGGAACGATTCCTCTGACTGTCCTGCGTGGAAGTCATCCTTTCACCTCTTCTGTTTCTTATCGTGTGTAGGGTTATTCAAGGCTTCGTCCTGAGCGGTCGTGCAATCCACTAATTCCCGGGAGCCTTGTCGATAAAGGCATACAGGGAGCAAATGCGACCGTGCTTAAACACCGCGACATCCATCCCGATGACAACGGGAGCGGTATCTTTCGGTCCGTAGTGCCACCGGACACGCCCCAGATCCTGAATCACCTGCGCAGGGCCTGCCAGACGGAAAACGAATCCTGGGGTTCCCTTCAGAAGGTGTTCGACCTTTGCATTAAGAGCTTCGCGACCGACACTTCGATCATCAGTTTCAAAATCACTGAAGGTGCAGTCTTCCGTGTAGAGTTCGTTGATCACCGACTTGCGGCGCTCGGAATCCCGCTCCCCGAAGACCTCCAAAACGTTTCGCTCCATAAGCTGGCCCAACGCAGTGTTCACAAGATTCTCCTCTTCATAGCGCGCGACAACTACGCGCCCGATTTTTGCGTATGAGTCGCCAACAGCTGAAACTCCCAGGCGAGACTGGTGCCTATGTTGCCGCCGTGCTTCAACATGATTTCGCTAATTCCCGCTATCGTCCTTTCCCGAGCCCAGTCACGCTGCAGTTCGCTCGCGAATCCGATCCAGGTCAAGGGAACGGCACCTGCTTGCACCATGCGCTGCACCGCTCTTTCGTGCGCCTCCACGCTGACGCCGCCTGAGGCATCGGTAACAATGAAAACTTCGTAGCCTTCCCCGAGAGCGCTCAGCACGGGATAGGCGAGGCATATCTCGGTCCAGAGTGCCGCGATAACGAGCTTCTTGCGTCCAATTTTCTTGACTGCGTTTACCACCCGCTCGTCTTCCCAGGTGTTGAGAGTGGTTCGGTTGATTGTCTTCTGCTCAGGGAAGACATCCTGAACCTCTTTAATCAGATGTCCGCCGCGCTCTTCCATTACCGTCGTCAAAATCGTCGGGACACCAAAGACCTTGGCCGTTTTCGCCAAGCCAACTACGTTGTTGACCAGCAGAATTCCATCGATGTTCTGCACGCCCGCGAATTGAAGGCCCTGATGGTCGATGAGAATCATGGTGCAGTTCTCGGGATCGAGCAGGTTGCCAACTCCGATGTATCGGTTTTCCATCGTTATTCCCCTCTTTTCCTGTTTTAGGTCGATCTACGATTGGCTCATGATTGAGTCATCTTGAGTGGCTGCCGTCGCCTCTTGCGCGTCGAATCGTTATTGGAGAGGCAAGAACGTTGCCATTTGACCCTCTTGTTGTTTCTGATAGTTAGCCGGTAGAGTCGTTGCCACTTTTCGAGATTTTGCGATGGATGGTAAAAAAGCGACGAAGAGCCATCAAGGATAAGTGACAAGCAATTCCGGTCCCGATGAAGGTGACTTCCTATCCCTAACGAACGCACAGATGACACAAGTCGGAGCGAATCAAGCACCGGGTTCAGTTGGGGTACGAGCGCGGAGGATGCCGGAAAGTGCGTCACGTACATTCCAAGCAGTTCCCACCCAGAGAACAGTGGCGACGGCCGCGAGCGGCAGGCCGCTCGGTGCCATGAAAGTGTGAAAGAGCACGATGTTGACGATGACCGGCCCCAATAGGTTTAGAGCCAGCGGCACATATCGGTTTACGAGGAGCAGAACACCGCAAATCACCTGGAGTCCCATGATGATAGCCAGCTCGCGCGAGCTAAACAGTGCTCCCATGAACTGCGCGGCGGCCCCCGTCGGCGGCGGAAGTTTAATGAACTGGAGAAATCCATTTAGTCCAAAGGCCAGGAACAAGAGGCCCAGAAGGATGCGTGCAACGTTGGATGTGGTCTTCAAGAGTTCTCTCCTCAGATTGCCGAACAGTCACTGAGGGTGCAAGAATGCTGCCACTCAAATCTCTTGGAGTTTCTTATAGTTAGCCCGGTGAACCGTTGCCACATTTTGAGATTTTGTGATGAATGGTAAAAAAACAAGCGTCCGGATATGTGATCGATTCCGAATCTAAGCCGCAAAATGCAGGCGATCCTTCTCATTACCCGGAAGCTACGTCACTTTTCCTCGTCTCGATGGGCTCGTTTCTCTTGAAGCATCCACTCACGAATATATGGTGGGCAACTCACAACCTGAATGCCATGCACCTGGCACTCATTCAGGAAGCGAATTCCATCGATGTCAACAGAGCTAACTTCATCCAGGTCCAACGTCGCCGGCTGTCCGAACCGATCAATTTCGATCTTCAGATTGACGAGTTGCGCGTATCTAAGCTCACCGGACAAGCAAATTCGAGTCCCGCGATTCTCACAAAGCGGTTTGATCCTCAACGTCATTGTTGGCACCCAAACCCGTCTGCGGGAGATGCAAAGAGAAGACCATTCAAAAGGCACGCAGCACTAATGAGTTAGCGCCGACGAGAATTTCGGATTTTCGCAATTTTGCGTTTGACGGGAAAAACGCGGAAGGAATGCACAACGTCAACAGCATCAACCTAGCTGAGATTTAAATCGATATTTGTCGATGCCCAAGCGTTTGAGTTTTGCTTCGAGCGTCGAACCAGGAATGCCGAGCTTTGCCGCCGCCCCTGTTACTCCTGAGATCCGTCCATGAGCCTCGGCAAGTGCAGCTTCAATCACTTCCTTTTCGCGTGCGAGCAATACCCCGTTAAGAGCCACGCTCGAAGGAGGAGCTTCCGATGGCCCGCGCTTGAGCCACGCTTCGTCCACTGCAAACGTATCAGAGTCACTTAGTGTGACAGCCCGTTCAATGACATTCTGCAACTCACGGACATTCCCGGGCCACTCGTAGTCTTGCATCAACTTCAGAGTCCTGTTTTCGATGGTCCGGAACTTCTTCCCCATCTTTTTTCCAAATCGGGCGATGAAGTATTCGACAAGAATGGGAATGTCGTCTACACGTTCGCGGAGCGGTGGCATCGTGATTGGTACGACATTCAACCTGTACAAGAGATCCTGACGGAACTTACCTTCGCTCACGAGCTTGTCGAGGTCGCGATGGGTCGCAGCCAACACTCGAACGTCTACAGGAATGGGTTTGTCGCTGCCAACCCGTTCAATTTCGCGTTCTTGCAGCACGCGCAATAATGCAATCTGAATATCCGGAGGCAAATCTCCGACTTCGTCCAGAAAAATAGTGCCACCGTTCGCCGCTTCGAAGCGTCCCAAACGTCGCTGGATTGCACCGGTAAATGCTCCCTTTTCGTGCCCGAAGAGCTCGGAAGCAATCAGCGACGTCGGGATCGCACCGCAATTTACTCCGATAAATGCTCGGGCCGCCCGCCTGGACCGCTTGTGAATGGCGCGTGCAATTAACTCCTTGCCCGTACCGGTTTGGCCCAGAATGAGAACTGTTGAGTCCGAAGGCGCCACTTTGCTGATCTGAGACAGCACCTTCCGCAGAGGCTCCGAAGAGCCGACGATCTCTTCGAACATCGACACCTGGTTAAGCTCTTCACGCAAAGCAGAGTTCTCTCGTTGCAGGCCTTCCTCGGCTCGTTTGCGGTCTTCGATATCAGCGCACGCAGCATACCAGCGAAGGACTCTTCCCTGGTCATCGCGCACAGGATTGTGCCGACTCAGGAACCAACGGTAGGCGCCATCACTTCTCCGGAGCCGAAATTCGATTTCAAATGCAGAGCCGCTTGCGATCGCACGACCCCATTCGGACCGAAGCCGCTCCGTGTCTTCCGGATGAACCTCGTTGCTGGGCGACGTTTCGCGCCACTGATCAAGAGTCATGCCGAGATAATCTAGACTCATCTGGTTGAGATAGAGACGCTCACGGACGGGCCCAAAGACAGCGATAAGTTGTGGCGCGAGATCCACCACTTGCCGAAGCTCCGTTTCCTGTTGCTTAAGTCTCTGTTCGGCCTCTTTACGCTCCGTTATATCCATGATTGCGCACACAGATTCCTCATTGCCGTCGCCGTCTCTTAATGGGTGCGCAAGACTACGAATGTGCTTTATTGAACCATCCGGCATCAGCAACCGATGCTCAAAATCAAAGACTCTTCCCGCTTCGCCAGCTCGTTCAAGAACGCTCTTAAAAAGGTTCACATCTTCAGGATGGACTCGCTGCAAAAGCAAATTCGGTGTCGGTTCCGTATTGGGAGGGTACCCGTAGATCCTAGCCGTTTCCTCGGACCAAAACATCCGCTTGGTAACTGCGTCCGTTCCGGCGCTGCCGGTGTGACTGAGTCTTTGTGCATTCGCTAAATGCGCTTTGCTCCGTCGAAGTTCAACCTCGGCCCGCTTCGTTTCGTCAATATCGAGATTAACCCCAATCCAAAGTACTAAGGTTCCGTCGCTCGCTCGCAGCGGCTCAGCTCGGCTCAGGAACCAGTGGAATTCCCCCTCTATATTGCGAACTCGAAACGCCACCTCACCCGCACTCCCAGTGCGGAGACAGTTAGACCAGACTCTACGTGTTTCTTCATGATCATCCGGGTGCAACAAGGCAATATGAGAATCCCATTCTCCACCGACATCAACTCCGAAACGAAGAGGATGATCCTCGGGTAGCCCGAGATAATCGGCGCTTCGTGAATTCACGAAGACGAGTGCACCAGAAGGAATTGCATACCATACGTGGCCCGGAATCACATTGGCGGTGGCTCGAAGCTGGGCTTCGATTGATAATTGTTTTTCAGACGCGCCGACTCCGTTCACTCCATCTAGCCGGTCGGCGTCATCTTGCGATGACAGAGGCATGCGTTCACCACCCATCAAACCATGAGCACCTTCTGCGCTTTGCTAAGTCCCCATCAGCGCCTGGAATCGTGCCGTCGTCGCTAGCCGCCGCATCCCGGGCCGAGAGTAAGAGCATATAGCGCAGGGCAAGTATAGAAGCCAGCCGCGGCAGCAATCAAACCCCAAACTCCGGGGAAAGTGCATGCTTTTTTTAATTCTTTGAATCCATATGCGTGTTGTAACACTCATATACGTGTTGTCACACGCATTGCCTTCCAGTTTGGAGAAAGCAAGCCCCCAGGAAAAGGAGAATCAAAATGAAGATCGTACTGTATGGAGCAACAGGAAACTCGGGCCAACGGATTCTACAGGAGCTCACCAATCGCGGCCACGAAGTCACAGCGGTAGTCCGTGACACCTCAAAGGTGCCCGCTGCGGTGAAGGCGGTAAAAGATGACCTGAGCGACATCGATGCGATTGCATCGGTCATCCGTGGCGCGGATGTGGTCGTAAGCGCCTATGCTCCTCCGCAGGACAACACCGACGCAATCGTCGGAGTAACCGAACGCCAGATCGCAGCCGTCAAGAAGGCTGGGGTTTCACGTCTGATCGTGGTGGGCGGGGCCGGGCTCCTCGAAGTCGCCCCAGGTGTGACTCTGATCGCCTCCGGGTATCTGCCTGAAGCATACCTGCCAATTGCCAAGTCGCACGAGAGAGCGTTGGGCATCCTCAAGGGGTCGGATATCAACTGGACATACTTCAGCCCCGCGGGATTTTTCGAACCAGGCCAACGGACCGGCAAATTCCGCCTCGGAACGACGAACTTGATCGCCAACGAAAAGGGCGACAGTCGGATTTCGTTTGAGGATTATGCAGTTGCCTTGGCCGATGAGATCGAAAAGCCCGCTCATGAGCGGGGGCAGATGTCTATCGGCTACTAATCCTGCTTTCTCAGCTCTATACCTCGGGCCGAAAGAGGTTGGGCCGATCCCCGGATCGAACTCCTGCGGATCACCAGCCTCGATTGGCTACGAAACGAGATGAAAGAATAAGCTATGGCCCGCGCAAAGAAGTCATCTCTCGCTACAGCTCTCAAGCAAAATCGGCCCTTCGTGTCGTTAGAGCAGGAAGTGTACCTGAGTATTCTTCGCACGGCGTCCGAGCTGTCTTATGCCGTCGATCAATTCTTTCGACAATTCGATATCACGCAGTCACAGTACAACGTCTTGCGGATACTCCGGGGAGCTGGTGCGGAGGGACTTTGCCGGAACGAAATATCGGAGCGGATGGTGACTGCGACGCCCGACATGTCGCGACTGCTGGATCGCATGGAGAAGACGGGATGGGTTACACGAAAAAGGGCGGAGGATGATCGTCGACAGGTGTTCACTCACATTACTAAGTCCGGTATGGAGCTGCTGGCAAGGCTCGAAAAGCCCACGAGCGATTTTGTGACGTCACTCTTTGCTGGTACTGCGATCAGCGACCTAAAGACTGTTCTCAAGGTCAATGATCAAATCAGAGCAAAACTCTCATGAGCGCGGTGAAAGACGGTGTCTAGTATGAAAAAAATCGGCTTCCTTTCCTTTGGCCACTGGACACCTTCACCACAGTCGCAAGCGCAGACTGCGGCGGACGTGCTGTTGCAGTCCATCGACCTGGCTGTCGAGGCCGAGCGTTTAGGGGTGGACGGAGCCTATTTTCGCGTTCACCACTTCGCTCGGCAACTGGCGTCACCGTTTCCACTGCTTGCTGCAGTCGGCGCCAGAACGAAAAAGATTGAGATCGGCACCGGAGTGATCGATATGCGGTATGAGAACCCTCATTACATGGCGGAGGACGCCGGCTCCGCCGATCTCATTGCGGGCGGCCGCCTGCAGTTGGGAATCAGCCGCGGCTCACCTGAGCAGGTGATCGAGGGATGGCGTCATTTTGGCCATAATCCAGCCGAGGGCGAGACCGACGCGGATATGGGCCGCCGGCGCGCTGAGAAATTCCTCGAGCTACTCAGCGGCAAAGGCTTCGCTCAGCCTAACCCTCGCCCGATGTTTTCGAACCCGCCAGGTCTGCTGCGGCTTGAGCCGTTTTCTGAAGGCCTGCGGGACCGCATTTGGTGGGGTGCGGGGACCGATGCGACGGCTGTCTGGGCGGCAAAGCTCGGAATGAATCTTCAATCGTCAACACTCAAATTCGACGAGACAGGTGAACCGTTTCACGTTCAGCAAGCCAAGCAAATCCGTGCTTTTCGTGCAGCCTGGAAGGAGGCCGGTCATCATCGGACTCCGCGCGTCTCCGTCAGCCGCAGCATCTTTGCGCTCATAGACGATCGTGATCGCGCCTATTTCGGTCGTGGGGAGAAGGACGGCGATCAGTTCGGCTACATTGACGGCCCCAGAAGGGCGGTCTTTGGCCGGTCCTACGCAGCCGAACCGGACGTGCTGATCGAACAACTCAGAAGGGACGAAGCGATTGAGGAGGCGGACACGCTTCTGCTGACCATCCCGAACCAACTAGGCGTTGCCTACAATGTGCATGTATTGGAGGCAATCCTCACGAGCGTCGCCCCTGCTTTGGGATGGCGCTGAGGGGCCGCGATCTGCCTGGATGATCACGCGGGAATTCGGGAGAAAGTGCAGGAGGAGGAACTCGAATCCTGCCGCGCAGCCGACGGCTAATATCCGCCGCTACGTCACTCAGTCTCAAAGTCGGTGGAGACGCTGAGTTCCTTCCAAATTCGTGCTTCCTCCAATCGCGCCAGATCGTTCTTCTCTACCGCGGTGTACGCATCGCTGCCGAGCAACAGTCGCAACGGAGGGTTTGGTTCCTGGGTCAGATGCAGGATTGCCTGAGCCGCCTTTTTTGGATCACCAGGCTGCTTCCCGTTGTAATTGCGCTGAAATCTTGCGGTAGCTCCAACAGTCGAGTCGTATGCGGGATGACCTTCGCTCAGTTCGGTGGAACTCCCCGCGAAGTCCGTGCGG